>Ga0247839_1000179_pt1 | contig 110543 bp, 97 predicted proteins | sample LaCruzMarch2015__6_FD_192405 | JGI IMG/M metagenome (GOLD analysis project Ga0247839, IMG submission 192405) | Freshwater microbial communities from meromictic Lake La Cruz, Castile-La Mancha, Spain - LaCruzMarch2015_16m | ecosystem: Environmental > Aquatic > Freshwater > Lake | place: Spain...
TCATCATCTTCTGCCCCAACGCCAGCCGCGCCGGCCTGGCGACCCTGGCCGACACCCTGCGCCAGCACATCGCCGCCCATCGTTTCGAGGTCGTCGGCGCCAGGACCGTGAGCCTCGGCGCCACCCTCGCTCGGCCCGGCGAGAGCCTCCAGTCCTTGTTCGCGCGCGTCGACCGCGCCCTCTATGCCGCCAAGAACGGCGGACGCAACCGCGTCGAGGTTGCGGATTGATGGCGTTGGCAGTCTCGGCATGTGCTCGCTGGCGGGACTAAACACCCATCCTACGGGACGAACAATCGTGAGCCGTGCTTCTTCGATGAACAGGACGACCATGCCTACCTGTAGTGGTTTGGCGAGGCGCCGCAAATTGCGGTGCAGCAAATTACGGTGACAGCAGCAAATTACGGTGACAGTTTACTAAATGAATAAATTACGGTGACAGTTTACTAAATGCACCGAACACGTTAGTCTCTTGGCATGGCTCGCTTACCTCGAATCGTTATCCCCGGCCTGCCCCACCATGTCACCCAACGTGGAAACCGGCGCGGTCGAGTCTTCTTTGAAGAGGGGGACTATGCCTCGACTTTGGCCATTTTTCCTGGCCGGCAATCATATGAATATCAGAAGCTTACGACGCGCCAAGAAATTGGCGAGGGGTCAAATTCCAGAGTTCTGGCCTCCTGACCCCCTCTAATTTTTCGCCCTCATCGTATTTCAGGCAGTTAGCTCCCTGCGCGACTGCCAAAATGGCCAAAGTCGAGTATGCGTTGTATCTTGATCTTCTAAGCGAAGCGGCGCTTAAGGCCAAGACAGAAATCTGGTGCTACTGCCTCATGCCCAATCATGTCCACCTGATCGCAGTGCCCTGCGATAAAGACGGCTTGCGCGAGACCTTTGCCGATGCGCATCGGCGCTATACCGGCTATATCAATGCACGCTTGAGAGCGACAGGTCATTTGTGGCAGGGGCGCTTTGGATCGGTGGCGATGGACGAAGCACATCTGTTCTATGCGGTGCGTTACGTTTCTCTCAATCCCGTGCGGGCCAAGCTTGTGCAGCAGGCACAAGACTGGCGGTGGTCGAGTGTCGCCGCCCATCTTTCGGGCCAGGACGATAAACTGGCAAAGGTTGCACCCATTCTTGAACGATATGGGGATTTGGCCGCCCTCCTTGGTCAAGGAACCGCAGACGAAACGGAATTCAAGAGCCTGCGGCAATTGGAAACAACGGGGCGGCCACTGGGCAGCGAAGATGACAGGCACAGTACTGAAACCTCAGAAGCGTGGACCCAAGAAAAGGGATCGCAACGAGAAATAATGCCATTCAGTAAACTGTCACCGTAATTCGCCGTAATTCTGTCACCGTAATTCTGCATTCAGTAAACTGTCACCGTAATTCTGTCACCGTAATTCTCTGTCACCGTAATTCTGAGTAAACTGTCACCGTAATTCTGTGTCACCCTAATTCTGAAGAGGATGGGGTCAGGTGTGGGGGATGGGGTCAGGTCTTGCAATCCAGCATCAGGGAGAAGATGCGGAGATGGGTGATTGCATGACCTGACCCCATCCCCGTGTTTGACCCCATGCCCGTGTTTCAAGCTGTAGTGACGGCCGCTAAGAGCAAGACCCACTTTTGGCGCAAGCTGCGCACCGCTTCGACCTGTGCCTGATCCCCGACTGGGAGACCCTCTACCGCTCTATCATCACCCCGCTGCCGCTCCCCCTGGGCGCCGACACCTCATAGGCGCCGGCCGTGACCGCGGGTGCTCGCAGTGCCGTTTTTGAGGGGGGGATCGTCAGCCAACCGTTTCAACATCGTCGCGCGTCGGCGAGGGGCTGCTGCGCCTGCCGGCGCGCGCTGCCGCGCCGTGCTCGCTCCGGTCGACCTTGGGGCGGGCGAGCGGGAATTGCTGGCGGGTCGAAGCCTTGCTTGACGGCCCCTGCTAAGGTCTGGATAATCACTCGTTTTCTCTACGAACCAAGCAACAGGCGGACCGCGCACCATGGGACGGGCAGATAACGAGCAGCCCCCCGCGCCCCCCCCCGGCAGGGTCCACGACGATGACGGCCCCAGTGCGGCGGCCGGGCGCGATTGCCTGGTCCGAATTCGGGGTTTGAGCTTCTCCCACGGGCCGCGGGTGATTTTCGACCGGGTGGACCTGGATATCGCACGCGGTGCCGTGACTGCCGTGATGGGCCCGAGCGGGACCGGCAAGACCACCCTGCTGAAGCTTATCAGCGGTCAGTTGCGCCCGCACGCCGGGACCATCGAAGTGGACGGGGAGCCGGTCCAGGCGCTCAGCCGGTCCGCGCTCTACAACCTGCGGCGGCGCATGGGGATGCTGTTTCAGAGTGGCGCCCTGCTCACCGACCTCACGGTCTTCGACAACGTGGCCTATCCGTTGCGCGAGCATACGCGCCTCCCGGCGGCGATCGTGCGCAAGCTGGTGCTGCTGAAACTGGAGGCGGTCGGTCTGCGCGGCGCCCGTGACCTGATGCCGAACGAGTTGTCGGGCGGGATGGCGCGGCGCGTAGCCCTGGCCCGTGCGATTGCCCTGGACCCGATGATGATCCTCTATGACGAGCCTTTCACCGGCCAGGACCCCATCTCCATGGGGGTGCTGGTGAGCCTGATCCGCCAGCTCAACGACGCAAGCCGCCTGACCAGCATCGTGGTCTCCCATGATGTACGGGAGACGGCCAGTATCGCGGATTATATCTATGTCATCGCCGGCGGCCGGGTGATGGCGCAGGGAACCCCGGCGGCGATCGCCGCGCAGCGCGCGCCCTGGGTGCGCCAGTTTATGGACGGGCTGCCGGACGGCCCGGTGCATTTCCATTATCCGGCCCCCGCCCTCGCGGACGATCTGCTGACGCGGGGGTTGGGCTAGATGGCCGGCAAGACGGTGGCGCGCCACGCCCGCGCGCTCGCGAACGCACTGTTGAACCCGCTGGCCCGGCTCGGGCAGCGGGGGCTCAAGGCGCTGGCCGGGCTGGGGCGGGCGCACCTGCTGCTGCTCGGCATCCTGGCGGGGTCCGGGCAGTTGGTGCGCCGCCCGCGCCTGCTGCTCGCCCAGCTCTACAACGTCGGCGTACTGTCGGTGCTGATCGTGGCGGTGTCCGGCTTCTTCGTCGGCATGGTGCTCGGCTTGCAGGGGTTCTATGTCCTGTCCCAGTTCGGCGCCAAGGAGAGCCTGGGGGTGATGGTCGCCGCCTCCCTGGTACGCGAACTGGGGCCGGTGGTCACGGCGCTCCTGGTGGCCGGGCGGGCGGGCTCGGCCCTGACCGCTGAGATCGGCCTGATGAAGGCGACGGAACAGCTCTCGGGGCTGGAGATGATGGCGGTGGACCCGGTGCAACGCATCCTGACCCCGCGCTTTTTCGGCGGGCTGATCGCCATGCCGCTCCTGGCCGCCCTGTTTAGCGCGGTCGGGGTGCTCGGCGGCTATTTCGTCGGGGTTGGGCTCTTGGGGGTCGATGACGGCGCCTTTTTCGGTCAGATGCAGGCCAAGCTGGACTTTCGCGAGGACCTGGTGAACGGGGTGATCAAGAGCCTGGTGTTCGGCCTGGTCGTTGCCTGGATCGCCCTGTTCCAAGGGTACGACGCGACCCCCACCTCCGAGGGCGTGAGCCGGGCCACCACGCGGGCGGTGGTCCATGCGGCCCTGGCGGTGCTGGCGATCGATTTCGTCCTGACGGCCCTGATGTTCGGTAAATGAGGAGCGGGAACTGGAGTCATGGCGAAGCAGCACACTATCGAGGTACTGGTCGGCGCCTTCATGGCGGTGGGCTTTATCGCCCTGTTCTTTCTGGCCATGCAGGTCAGTAACTTAAGCGCCAACGCCGCCGCCGACGGCTACCGCGTGAGCGCCCGTTTCAGCAATGCCGGGAGCCTCAAGGCGCGCGCCCCGGTGAGCATGGCGGGGGTGCGGGTCGGGCGGGTGGAAGAGGTGCGTCTGGATCAAGACACCTACGAGGCGGTGGTGACCATGCGCATCGACAAGGGGGTGGACAAGATCCCGGCCGACACCTTTGCGAACGTCTTCACGGCCGGCCTGCTCGGCGAGCAGTACGTCGGCCTGCAGCCCGGTGGGAGTCAGGACTATCTGCGCGACGGTGATGAGATCACCCAGACGCAGTCGGCCCTGATCCTGGAACAATTGATCGGTCAATTTCTATTCAAGAAGGCAGAGGAAGGCGGCAAATGATCCGTAGACGTCACTTTCTGTTACTCGTCACCCTGTGGTCTCTGGCGTTGGGGGCCGGCGCCTTCGCGTCGCCGGACGACGCCACCGCGCTGGTGAAACGCACCGCCGAGAAGATGCTCGGCACCTTGGAGGCGCGCCGCGCCGAGGTGAACCGCAGCCCGGCACTCATCTTCGGCATGGTCGATGACATCCTGGCGCCCCACTTCGATTTCCAGAAGATCACCCAGGGTGCCTTGGGTCCGCACTGGCGCCAGGCTAGCCCGACCCAGCAGCAGGCCCTGACCGACGGCTTCAAGCAGGTCCTGGTGCGCACCTATGCGCGCTCGCTGCTCAATTATTCCGGACAGGAGATCCGCTACCTGCCGGCCAAGCCGGGTAGCCGCGACAATACGGTGACCGTGTCCACCGAGGTCCGGGCGCCCGGGGCGACGCCGATCCCGATCGACTACCGCATGTACGATAACGGCGCCGGCTGGAAGGTCTACGACGTGATCGTCAACAACGCGAGCCTGGTCAGCAATTACCGCAGCAGCTTCGCCACCGAGATCCGCGACAAGGGCATCGACGGTCTGATCACCAAGCTCGGCGAGATGAACCGCAAGGGCCAGGGGTGACGGCGCGCCTGATCGCGACGGCGCCGGGCTACGCCCGGGTCGAGGGCGAGCTTGATTTCACGACCGTAACGGCGCTGCTGGCGGCGGGCGAGGCCCTGCTGCGGCGCCCCGGCGCACTGGAGATCGATCTGGGCGGGGTCACCGCTGCCAACAGCGCCGGCCTCGCTCTAATCTTGGAATGGCTGGATATCGCCCGTTCCCGGCGGATCGCGCTCCAGTATCGGGACCTGCCGGAGTCACTGCTGCGGATTGCGGACTTTTCCAATCTCGAGGCCCTGTTGCCGGTCGAAGGACGTACGGAAGTACGTTAGTACGGAAGTACGGGAAGAGGGGCCTTGATCACCGTTCCGGCCATCGCTGCTGACCCCTGGTCCAGGAATTTGTCTCACGGAGACACAAAGACACGGAGAAAGACAGGTCCGGATCTCCGTGTCTTTGTGTCTCCGTGAGAGATTTCTTCTACCTGCGTCTCTGCAGGGGCTTGAGCTTGCTGCCAACCCCCACTGCGAGACGCTGGGTGCGCATCAGCCACGGGCCGGAACGATGATCGAGGCCGGAAGAGGGCACTCGCATCCACCGCAACGCCTGCCACGCCGAAGACGTACTCCCGTACTGTCTTCCCGTACTCCCGTACTCCCGTACTAACGTACTTTCTTTCGAGGTACTGATGGACAAGCTACTCATCACCGGCGGCACCCCGTTGCACGGGGCGGTGCGCGCCTCCGGCGCCAAGAATGCCGCGCTGCCGATCCTGGCGGCCACCCTGCTCGCCGAGGGTCCGGTGACCCTGACCAATGTGCCGCGCCTGCGCGACATCCGCACCACCCTGGACCTGCTCGGGCGCCTGGGCGCCCACCTGACCCAGGGCGCGGACGGTGTGGTGCACTGCGAGCCGCGCACCCTCACCAGTTTCGCCGCGCCCTATGAGTTGGTGAAGACGATGCGCGCCTCGATCCTGGTGCTCGGGCCCCTGGTCGCGCGCTATGGCCAGGCGGACGTATCGCTGCCCGGCGGCTGCGCCATCGGTGCCCGGCCGGTCAATCTGCACATCGACGGGCTCAAGGCGATGGGCGCCGAGATTACGGTGGAGGGCGGCTACATCCGCGCCCGCGCCGACCGGCTCCGGGGCGCCCGGCTGATCCTGGAGACGGTCACCGTGACCGGCACCGAGAACCTCCTGATGGCCGCGGTCCTGGCCCAGGGCGAGACCCTGATCGAGAACGCCGCCCACGAGCCCGAGGTGGCGGATCTCGCGGACTTCCTGATCGCCCTGGGCGCCCGCATCGAAGGCGCCGGCACCAACCGGATCTATGTCCAGGGCGTCGACCACCTGGGCGGGGCCCGGTTTTCCGTCATGCCGGACCGCATCGAGACCGGGACCTTCCTCGTCGCCGCCGCCATCACCGGCGGCCGGGTGCGGGTCACCCAGACCCGCCCGGACTGCCTGGACGCGGTGCTCCAGAAGTTGCGCGAGTGCGGCGCCGTCATCGAGACCGGGCCCGACTGGATCGAACTCGACATGCGCGGTCAACGCCCGCGCGCGGTCGATATCCACACCGCCCCCCACCCCGCCTTCCCCACCGACATGCAGGCGCAGTTCTGCGCCCTGAACAGCATCGCCGACGGCCTGGGCGTGGTGGCCGAGACCGTATTCGAGAACCGCTTCATGCACGTACCGGAACTCCAGCGGATGGGCGCCGATATCCGCATCGACGGCCACCTGGCCATCTGCCGCGGCGTCCCGCGCCTGACCGCGGCCCCGGTGATGGCGACGGACCTGCGCGCCTCCGCCGGCCTGGTGCTGGCGGGGCTGGCCGCCGAGGGTGAGACCCTGGTGGACCGCATCTACCACCTGGACCGTGGCTACGACAACATCGAGTCCAAACTCGCCGGCCTCGGTGCGGTCATCCGCCGCACCTCCGAGGCCAAGGGCGGGGCCCAGGGCGGGATGGCGGGCGGGGACGCGAGCGCATCATGAGTACGACCGTTGCCGCCGCGGGCCAGCCGGGTGCGCCCCTGGAACTGGATGCACCCCTGACCATCGCCCTGTCCAAGGGCCGGATCTTCGATCAAACCCTGCCGCTGCTGGCCCAGGCCGGCATCCACCCGCTGGACGACCCCGAGACCAGCCGCAAGCTGATCCTCGCCACCAGCAACCCCCAGGTCAAGCTGGTCATCATCCGTGCCAGTGATGTGCCCACCTATTGCGAATACGGGGCGGCCGACCTGGGCGTGGCCGGCAAGGACGTGCTGCTGGAGCATGGCGGCGCGGGCCTCTATGAGCCGCTCGACCTGCGGATCGCCTGTTGCCGCCTGATGGTGGCCGGCCCGCCAACGCCCCCGACCCCGACCCCGACCCCGACCTCCGGGCGCCTGCGCATCGCCACCAAATACGTGAAAAGCGCCGAGCGCTATTACGCCGCCAAGGGTCAGCAGGTCGAGATCATCAAGCTCTACGGCTCCATGGAACTGGCACCCCTGGTGGGCCTCGCCGACCTCATCGTAGACCTGGTGGAGAGTGGCAACACGCTCAAGGCCAATGGCCTGGTGCCCCTGGAGCACATCGCCGACATCAGCTCCCGCCTGGTGGTCAACAAGGCCGCCTGGAAGATGAAGCACGCCGCCGTCTCGGCGCTGCTTGGGGTGTTGCGGCGGGCGGTGGCGCAGAGAGAATAGTACGGGAGTACGGGAGTACGGGAGTACGGGAGTATGGGCCTCGGTAAGTATTCCGGCCACCAAGGCAATCGCGAGGTCGTCGGTCCGCACAGCGGACCCTACGGAACGCGGTCTTCCCGTAGGGTCCGCTGTGCGGACCGATCGCCGCTGGCAGGAGTGATGATCACGACCGTAACGCCAGTCCGTAGGTTGGGGTGAGGAACGAACCCCAACATCCTCCGGCCTAAGTCATCGCGTTGGGGTTCCTTCGTCACCCCAACCTACGGGCTCGCCACGACGCGCGCAATCTCCGGACGGGCTTTGTGCCTTGCCTGCCAAACGTCATACGCCATCTGCTGCCCGAGCCAGACCTCGGCACGTCCGCCGCGCTCCGTTCCCAGCCATGCCTCAAGGCGTAGCGCCATGTCCGGGGAGATCGCGGCACGCCCATTGAGTACGCGCGACAGGGCGGTCCGCGTGACCCCAAGTTGCCGCGCCGACTCCGTCACCGTGAGCCCCAGCGCGGGCAAGACGTCTTCGCGCAAGGTCTCGCCGGGATGCGGGGGGTTGTGCATGTCAGTCATGATGCTTGCCTAGTGGTAATCCTGATAATCGACCAGGGCTGAAGCCCTTTGTGCCTGAATTGCCTGATCACAGAGAAGAGTGTATAGCGTCGCTACACTCTCCGCAAGGCGGTCCCTCGCCCGCAATCGCTCAACCCGGAAAAACCTAAAACAAGAAAAGGCCGGACCCTCACGGGTCCGGCCTTCGTCAATGCGGGCGGCGACTGCCGCCCGCATTGTGTCAGAGGATGTAACCGCGCTCGTCGTGCAGCGCCAGATCCAGACCCTCGGTCTCCTGCTCCTCGGTGACGCGCAGCCCGATGGTCCAGTCCACGACCTTGAGGATGATCAGGCTGGCAATCGCCGTGTAGACCAGGGTGGTACCGACACCGATGCCCTGCTTGATGACCTGATCGACGATGGTGAGGCCCTCGGCCAGCCCCTTGCCGCCCAAGGCGGCACTGGCGAAGACGCCGGTCAGCATGGCGCCGACGATACCGCCGACGGCGTGCACACCGAAGACATCGAGTGCATCGTCATAGTGGAACATGCGCTTGATCTTGGTCGAGGCGATGAAGCACAGGACGCCGGCCGCAACCCCGATGGCGATGGCGCCCATCGGCCCGGCGGTGCCGGAGGCCGGGGTGATGGCGACCAGACCGGCGACGGCACCCGAGGCGATACCCAGGACGCTCGGCTTGCCGTGCGCCCACCACTCCGCGAACATCCAGCTCAGGGCCGCGGTGGCGGTGGCGATCTGGGTCACCGCCATGGCCATACCGGCCACGCCGTCGGCCGCCAATTCGCTGCCGGCATTGAAGCCGAACCAGCCGACCCACAGCATAGAGGCGCCGATGACCGTATAGCCCAGGTTATGGGGCGGCATGGCGGTGGTCGGGAAGCCCTTGCGCTTGCCGATCACAATGGCCGCGACCAGACCGGCGATACCGGCGTTGATGTGCACCACGGTGCCGCCGGCGAAGTCCAGTACGCCCAGCGTGCCGAGGAAGCCGCCGCCCCACACCCAATGGGCGACCGGGACATAGACGAGCGTCAGCCACAGCCCCATGAACCACATCAGGGCGGAGAACTTCATACGCTCGGCGAAGGCGCCGACCATCAGGGCCGGCGTAATGATGGCGAAGGTCATCTGGAAGGTCATGAAGACCGATTCGGGGATGGTCTGGGTCCCGTAGATCGAACTCAGCCCGATCCCTTTGAGGAACAGATTGTCGAATCCGCCGATCCAACTGTTCAGGGCGCCGCCGTTGCCGAACGCCAGGCTATAGCCGTAGATGGTCCACAGCACCGTCACCAGGGCGGTGATGGCGAAGCACTGCATCAGGATCGAGAGCACGTTCTTGGCGCGCACCAGGCCGCCGTAGAAGAGCGCGAGCCCCGGGATGGTCATGAACAGCACGAGTGCGGTGGCGGTCAGCATCCAGGCGGTGTCGCCGCTGCTGATGGTGGGGGCCGGGGTCTCCTGCGCACCCGCGATCAGGGGCGTCAGGGCCAGGGCGCCCGCGAGGACCCGCAGGAGGGTCCGTTGCGTCGATGGTTTCATAGAAAAGCGCTCCTCAGCGTCAGCGGTGCGTCACAGGGCTTCCGAACCGGTCTCGCCGGTGCGGATGCGCACGACCTGTTCCAGGTTGAAGACGAAGATCTTGCCGTCCCCGATCTTGCCGGTGCGGGCGGCGTTGGTGATGGCCTCGATCACCTTGTCGACCAATTGGTCGTCCACCGCGATCTCCAGCTTGATCTTGGGCAGGAAGTCGACCACGTATTCGGCGCCGCGGTAGAGTTCCGTGTGGCCCTTCTGGCGGCCGAACCCCTTGACCTCGGTGACCGTGATGCCGGAGACGCCGATGTCGCCTAAGGCCTCGCGCACGTCGTCGAGCTTGAAGGGCTTGATGATGGCAGAAATCAGTTTCATGACTCGATGCTCCGATGTAGTTGGTAAGGCGCTCAGAACGACTTGGAGAGCGTCACGACGCCGGTGCTGCCGCACTGGAAGGGCGGCGCGCACAGGTCCGTATTATTGCGGTCGACCCAGGAGACCGCCAGAACGACGCCGTTGTAGACCTCGCGCGAGAGGCTCACACTATAGTCGTCGTAGCTGTAGCCCCCGCCGTGGTTGACGCTGTTGTTGTAGCGCGTCCAACCATAGTGCGCGCTGAGGCTGAAGGCATAGGGCAGGGGCACCGCGACCGTCAGGTCGTAGTACCAGGCAACGCCCAAGCCGTAGAAATTGTCGCTGTAGTTGGCGACGAACTTGGGCGTTACATAGCCCAATATGTCATAGCTCAGACCGAGGTGGTATTCATTGGTATTATTGGCGTCGGTCTTGGTCATCGGATACTGATAGCGTACGTAGCCGAGATCGATCCCGAGCTTGCCGAAGGTCGGGGCCCAGCCGGCCTTGATATCCAACTCCATGCTGGCCCCGTCATAGCCGGGCGCCTCCAACAGCAGGAACTCGGCGTTCGGGGTGTCCGGACCGGTCACGACCAGGTCACCGTTGTTGTTTACGACATAGGTGCCGACGCCCGATGAGCTGTCGACATTCGAGCCCCAGGCGCCGACATAGAGGCTCCAGGGTACATAGGTGTAATCGAAGCCGCCCTGGACCGCCGGGCCGTTATTGGTCTGGCTGATGCCGCGAAACAGATAGTTGCTGGTGAGGGCGACGTTGGCCTTCAGCGAGTGGGGTGATTCATCCGCGGCCAGGGCCTGGTGCGCGGTGCCCAGGCCCGCGATCAGCAGGGTGCTGACGGCGCAGGCGGTGCGGACTCGGGGTGCGTTCATCTCGTTCGTGCCTCGTGGGGTGGTACAGGGTTGCGATCGGTCGTTGCGTGCACGCGCCACCGCGGGTTCCGGCGCGTGGGTCAGGCGGGGCTGATTCGGGTCAGGCGACCCAGACGGTCGCCCTTGGTCTGCGCCCTTGGTCTGGATCAAAGCAGTTTGTGTGCCAGTCCTACCTGTTCCTAATTCACAACGGTCACGCGGGGTCTGTGACGAAAACACCACAGGAGCGCGCACCAACTACGGTCGGGTGAGCGGCAGCGCTGCCGGGTTCGCGCACCGTCTTGGTGCGGGTCTTGAGACAAGGACGGGTCCGGCGAGACTCCCTATAATGTCGGCCACACCCTGCCCCGGCGACCGCCTGTCGCACGGGGGCCTACACCTGAGGTATTCCGCTCATGTTCGATCCGACGCCGCTCGAGGAACTCGCCCAGCGCCTGGCCGGCGCCCTGCCGGGGGGGCTCAAGACCTTGCAGGAGGACCTGGGGCGGAACCTGCGTGGCTCCCTGGAGGCCGGGCTGTCCGGACTGGATTTGGTGAACCGCGAGGAGTTCGACGTCCAGACGGCCGTGCTGGGGCGCACCCGGGAGAAGGTCTCCCGCCTGGAGGCGCAGGTGGCGGAGTTGGAGCGGCTCCTGGCGCCCGCGCGGACCGGTGCGGATTGAGGTCGCGCCCGGGACCGGTCGCGGAGCGACGCCGACCGCCCGGTCCTTCACCCTTAGCCCCGCGCGCAGCAGCGCCGCCCCTGCCCAACCCCGACACCAGCCGAGACCGCCCCCTCATGCCCAAGCAAGACCTGGATAGCTCACTGAAATATCTCAATCTGCTGTCCGAGAAGCACCCCTCGATACAGGCGGCGTCCACCGCCATCATCAATCTGACGGCCCTGCTGCAACTGCCCAAGGGAACCGAGCATTTTCTTTCCGATATCCATGGTGAGCACGAGGCCTTCGAGCACGTCATCCGCAACGGCGCCGGCTCGATCTGGCGCAAGCTCGACGAGATGTTCAGCGATGCCATGACCAAGCCGGAACGGCGCAATCTCGCGACGCTGATCTACTATCCCGAATTGAAAGCGCCCATGATGCTGCAGTCGGTCACCGACAAGGACGAATGGAGTCGGCTGACCCTGATCCGCCTCGTGCGCTTCTGCCGCAGCCTCACCGCCAAGTACCGCCGCGAAACGGTGCGCGGCTTTCTCCACAGTCATGTCGCCGACACCATCGAGGAACTGCTGTACGACCAGCAGGGCGTCGAGTCCAAGACCGCCTACTACCAGAGCCAGATCGACACCATCGTCGCGACCGGCAGCACCCTGACCTTCATCATTACGCTGGCCGAGTTGATTCAGCGGCTGGCGGTGGCCAAGCTCCATATCATCGGTGACATTTACGATCGCGGTCCGGGTGCCCACACCATTCTCGACCTGCTGATGCAGTACCACCAAGTCGACATCCAGTGGGGCAATCATGATATCCTGTGGATGGGGGCGGCCGCCGGTAGCGAGGCCTGCATCGCCAACGTGATCCGCTTCAGCCTGCGCTACGGCAATATGGAGACGCTGGAGAACGGCTATGGCATCAGCATGTTGCCCCTGGCCTCCTTTGCGCTGGAGACCTACCAGGATGACCCCTGCGAACTGTTCATCCCCAAGCTGCCCAAGGACCACAGCTTCACCAGCCAGGAAGTGCGCCTGCTGGCGCAGATGCAGAAGGCCATCACCATCATCCAGTTCAAGCTGGAGAGTCAGGTCATCAAGCGTCGCCCGCATTATTTGATGAACGACCGGCTGCTGCTCGACAAGATCGATTACGCGCGCGGTGTCATCACCCTGGACGGGGTGGAACACCCGCTGCTCGACCGGCTGTTCCCGACCATCGACCCGACTAACCCCGAGGCCCTGACGCCCGCGGAGCAGGCGGTGATGGACCGGTTCCTGCAGTCCTTCGTCAACAGCCGCAAGCTGCAGCAGCACACCCGCTTCCTCTTTGCCAACGGCAGCCTTTATTTGGTCCATGACGGCAATCTGCTCTATCACGGCTGCGTCGCCATGAATGACGACGGTGAATTTCGCGCGTTCAACGTCGATGGGGCGTCGTTTACCGGCCGCGCCTTTCTCGACCGTGTGGACCGGCTGGCCCGCCAAGGTTATTTCGATATCGACAACCCGGCGCAGAAGCAGTACGGCATGGATGTCATGTGGTTCCTGTGGTGCGCGCCCCAGTCGCCGCTGTTCGGCAAGGAGAAGATGGCGACCTTCGAGCGCTGTTTCCTCGCCGACAACGCGACCCACGCCGAGAAGCGCAACCCCTATTATGCGCTGCGCGACACCGAGGCCAGCGCGCGCAAGATCCTGAGGGAATTCGGCCTGGACCCGGAGCGCGGCTGCATCATCAACGGCCATGTCCCGGTGAAGGTCGGCAAGGGCGAGCGGCCGATCAAGGCCAACGGCAAGCTGATCGTCATCGACGGCGGCTTCTCGCGCGCCTATCAGAAGGAGACCGGTATCGCCGGCTATACCCTGATCTCCAATTCGCGCTACCTGCTGCTGGCCGCGCACCAGCCCTTTGAATCGACGCAGAAGGCGGTATCGGAGGAACTCGATATCGATACCGAGACCGAGGTCATCCATACCTACCCGCGCCGGATGCTGATCGGCGACACCGACCGCGGCCGCGCCATCCAGGAACAGATCGACGAATTGCACGCGCTCCTGCACGCCTATCGTGAGGGTCTGATCAAGGAGCATCGGCTCGATTAGTAACGAGTCAGAAAAAAGTTGAGCAACGAATCCCGTCCTTGTCGTTGTCGTTGTCGTAATCGTAATCGTAATCGGAAAAGCAATGCAAATTGGGCATGATCAGCCGATATCGATCGGGTTTCGATTCGCTACTCATGACCGGTATGATTGTCTCGACAACGACAACGACAACGACAACGAGATTCTCTGTTGTCAGTGAATCGTTTTTCGGCCTGGATCATCATTCCGGCCACCGGGCATCGTAGGGTGGACAAGCGCAGCGCAGTCCACCAGCGGCGGCGCGGGATGCGGTGGACTGCGCTAGCGCTTAGCGCTTGTCCAACGTACGACGGGAGTCATGATCAAGGCCGCCGGGGGCCTCTGTGCGCGTCCACCGAACCGGCTGCGCACCGCCGTAGTGCGCGCTCCAGTCTGAAGACAGTATCGGCCAGACTCCCTATACTAGGATCAGGCTCCGGCCCTCCGGAGCGCCGGTTAGGCCGTTCCCCCAATCCGAGGAATCCCGCTCATGTTCGATCCGAAGCAGTTCGATGACATCGCCCGGCGCCTGGCCGAGGCGCTGCCGGCGGGGCTCAAGACCCTGCAAGAGGACCTGGCGCGTAATCTGCGGGGAACCCTGGAGTCCGGGGTGTCCCAGCTGGATCTGGTGAGCCGGGAGGAGTTCGACGTTCAGACCGCGGTGCTCCAGCGCACCCGGGAGAAGGTCGCCCGCCTGGAGGCCCAGGTGGCGGAATTGGAGCGCGTCCTGACCCCGGCTTGGAGGGGAACGGATTGAGGCCGCCGTCGGCAAGGGCGGGCGCCTCGACACGGATCGAAGGTGTCACTCTGCGTCCTGTATAGCCGCGCCCGGGAGGGGGTTGCGGCCCCCCTGGTGACGGTGGAGGTCCACCTGGCCGGGGGGCTGCCGGCGCTGTCGATCGTCGGGCTGCCGGAACTGGCGGTCAAGGAGAGCAAGGATCGGGTGCGCGGCGCCCTGCTCAACGGGCGCTTCCAATTTCCGCTTGGGCGCATCACCATCAACCTGGCCCCGGCGGACCTGCCCAAGGAGGGCGGGCGCTTCGACCTGGCGATCGCGCTCGGGATCCTGGGCGCCTCCGGTCAGGTCCAGTCCGCACAACTGCGCGCCCACGAGTTCCTGGGTGAACTGGCCCTGTCCGGCGATCTGCGTCCGGTCAACGCCGTCCTGCCCGCGGCACTGGCGGCGCGCGCCGCCGGGCGGGAACTGATCCTGCCCGCGGAGAACGCCGCCGAGGCGGCCCTGGTCGGCGGCCTGACCCTGCGCCCGGCGCGCCACCTGATGGAGGTGTGCGGGCACCTCAACGGCACCAACCCGTTGCCGCCCTACGCGGCGCCGCCGCAGGTGCTTTACGACCCGGACTACCCGGACCTGGCGGAGGTGCGGGGTCAGGATCACGCCAAGCGCGCCTTGGAGGTGGCCGCCGCCGGCGGGCACAGCCTGCTCCTGATCGGCCCGCCGGGGACCGGCAAGTCCATGCTCGCCAACCGCCTGCCCGGCTTGCTGCCGCCGCTCACCGAGGCCGAGGCGCTGGAGACCGCGGCGCTGCGCTCGATCAGCGACCGCGACGCCTTCGACCCGGCGACCTGGCGGCAGCGGCCCTTTCGGTCCCCGCACCACACCGCCTCCGGGGTGGCCCTGGTGGGCGGGGGGAGCAATCCGCGGCCGGGGGAGATTTCGCTCGCCCATTTGGGCGTCCTGTTCCTGGACGAGTTGCCGGAGTTCGACCGGCGGGTGCTGGAGGTGCTGCGTGAGCCCCTGGAATCCGGGCACATCCATATCTCCCGGGCCGCCCGCCAGGCGGAGTTCCCGGCGCGCTTTCAACTGGTGGCGGCCATGAACCCCTGCCCCTGCGGCTACCTGGGCGACGAGAGCGGGCGTTGTCACTGCACGGTGGACCAGATCGCGCGCTATCGCGGGCGCATCTCCGGCCCGCTGCTGGACCGCATCGACATGCACGTGGAGGTGCCGCGGCTGGATCTCGCCCGGCTGGCCGGCCCGACCCCGGGCGGCGCCACGGGCGGGGAGGGGGGCAGCGCGGCGGCACGGGCGCGGGTCGGGCTGGCGCGCGAGCGGGCCCAGGCGCGCGCCGGCCGCCCGAACAGCACCCTGCGCCCGCGCGAGATCGAACGCGACTGCGCACTCGACGACCAGGGCCAGCGCTTGATGCAGCAGGCCCTGACCCGGCTCGCCCTCTCGGCGCGCGCCTATCACCGGATCCTGAAGGTCGCCCGCACCATCGCCGACCTGGCGGGGGTCGACGCCATCACCCCGGCCCATCTGGGCGAGGCGGTGGGCTATCGGCGGCTGGACCGGGGGACGGCATGAGTCAAGAAAGCGTTTTGCCGGAAATGAACGCAGCGGGCAATCATTCTTGCCGGGATTGCCTGACTGGACACTTAGTAACGGATCAAGAACAAGTGAAACACGACACAATCGTTGTCGTTGTCGTTGTCGTTGTCGTAATCGGAGAAGCGACATGATTCGGGGTGCGAGAGAATCCGTGGCGCTACGATAATTTCGACAACGACAACGACAACGACAACGACAGCGACAACGACAGCGACAGCGACAGCGACAACGACAGCGACAACGACAACGACAACGACAACGACAACGACAACGACAACGACGCGACAAGCATTCCGGAATGGACTTGTTGAACTTATTAGTGAACTGTTCCTTACGCTAGACCTGATTCCGAAGATGCTGCAACTCACCGATCTCTCACTGCGCCGCGGTCCGCGGCTGCTGCTCTCCGGGGCCAGCCTGACCATCTATCCCGGTCAGAAGGTGGGCTTCGTCGGGGCCAACGGCTCCGGCAAGTCGAGCCTCTTCGCCCTGCTGCGCGGCGAACTGCACGCGGATACCGGCGACTGCTCACTGCCGGCGGGCTGGGAACTGGCCCACGTCGCCCAGCACACCCCGGACAGCACGCAGCCCGCCATCGAGTTCGTGCTGGACGGCGACCAGGAACTGCGGCGCATCGAGCAGGGCCTGGCCGCCGCCGATGCGGCCGGTGACGGGCTGCGCCACGGTGAGTTGGCCGGCCGCCTGGAGTCCATCGGCGGCTATGGTGCCGAGAGCCGCGCCGGGCGCCTGCTCCACGGGCTGGGCTTCACCCCGGGCGACGAGCGCCGCTCGGTGAACAGCTATTCCGGCGGCTGGCGGATGCGGCTCGCGCTCGCCTGCACCCTGATGTGCCGCTCCGACCTGCTGCTGCTTGACGAGCCGACCAACCATTTGGATCTCGACGCGGTGATCTGGCTGGAGGGCTGGCTCAAGTCCTATCCGGGCACCCTGCTCCTGATCTCCCACGACCGGGACTTCCTGGACTCCGTGGCCGGCCATACCCTGCACCTGGAGCAGGGGCGCCTCACCCTCTACGCCGGCAACTACTCGGCCTTCGAGCGTCAGCGCGCCGAGCGCCTCGCCCAGCAGCAGTCCGCCTACGAGCGCCAGCAGCGCGAGGTCGCCCACATCCACAGCTTCGTCGAGCGCTTCCGGGCCAAGGCGACCAAGGCCCGCCAGGCACAGAGCCGGATCAAGGCGCTGGAGCGGATGGAACTGATCGCCCCGGCGCATGTGGACTCCCCCTTCCACTTCGGCTTCGAGGCCCCGACCCACCTGCCCAATCCCCTGCTGCGCCTGGAGGGGCTGGCCGCCGGCTATGCCGACCGGCCGATCCTCAAGGGCGTGAATCTCAGCCTCAACCCGGGCGACCGCATTGGCCTGCTCGGTCGCAACGGCGCCGGCAAGTCGACCCTGGTCAAGGTCCTGGCCGGGGATCTGGCCCCCAGCGCGGGCCGCCGCTCCGGCGCCCAGGAGCTCAAGATCGGCTACTTCGCCCAGCACCAGCTCGAGCAGTTGCGTATCGACGAGAGTCCGCTCAGGCACCTGCAACGCCTGGACCCCAGGGCCACCGAGCAGGCCCTTCGCAACTACTTAGGCGGCTTCGGCTTCGATGGGGATCGCTGCCTCGCCCCGGTCGCCCCCCTGTCCGGCGGTGAGAAGGCGCGCCTGGTGCTGGCGCTCCTGATCAGCCAGCGCCCCAACCTGCTGCTGCTGGACGAGCCCACCAACCACCTGGACCTGGAGATGCGCCACGCCCTGAGCGAGGCGCTCCAGGAATACGAGGGCGCCCTGGTGCTGGTCTCCCACGATCGGCACCTGCTGCGCGTCACCGCCGACACCCTGCTGCTGGTGGACGGCGGCGCCGTCGCCCCCTTCGACGGCGACCTGGACGACTACCCGGCCTGGCTCGCCGCCCGCGACCCGGACCGCGAGGGCGCGCGCGCCCCGGCGGACCCTCGCGAGGGCGCCGACCGCAAGCAGCAGCGTCGCCAGTCGGCCGATCAGCGGCGCGTCCTGCAACCCCTGCGCAATCGCCTCCAGGCCCTGGAGCGCACCCTGGAGCAGTTGTCCGCCCGCCGCCACGAGCTGGCGAGCGCCCTGGCCGAGCCCGCCCTCTACGCCCCGGAGGCCAAGCCGCGCCTGCTGACCCTGATGGACGAGAACAACCGGGTGACGAGCGAACTGACCGCCGCCGAGGCGCAGTGGCTGGAGGTCGGGGAGGAACTGGAGCGGCGGCAAGCGGAGTCGGCATGAAGCCAGGTCCCGCGGTGCCGATCCGGTTGGCCCGGGCGCCCGGCGTCCGCGGGCACCGCCTCGCCCGGGCCTTGGGCCTGCTGCTCCTGGTCCTGTGCGGCTGGCTGGTCTGGCCCTACCTGACCCTGTGGCGGCTGGACCGCGCCCTGTTCCGGGACGACCAGGCCGCCCTGGCGTCGCTGGTTGATCTCCCCGCGGTCCGGGAGGCGCTGCGCCGCAGCCTCGACAAGGAGGTCGGCGGCCCCCAGGTGCCCTTCTCGGACCGCTTCATCGACTGGCTGCAGAAGGGCATCCGTCGCCGCGGCACCCGCGTCCTGGAGCACGAGGTCACCCTCGCCTGGGTCCGGGACCAGCTACTGTACTGCTCCCCGCCCGGCGCCGGCCTGGGCCCGGCCCTCTCCTGGGCCTTCTTCGACGACCCGCTGCGCTTCTCGCTGCACCTGTGCGAGCACTCCGAGGCGCCGGTCCGGGTCCGGCTGCGCTTCACCGGCAGCGGGTGGCGGGTGAGTGCCCTGCATTACTGAGGACTGGGCTGCGCCGCCACCGCAGTCGCGCGATGCCCTCCCCGTAGGGTCCGCTGTGCGGACCGCAGACCTCGCCGTTGGCGCCTTAGCCTGAGCAATCGCCGGCTTGGCGATGACCGTGACAGTTCGGCCGGGACCTTGTGGGAGCGGCTTCAGCCGCGACGAGACGCTGCGGTAACCTTCGACGCTGCCCTCCCCGCTGCGCCAATCGCGGCCGGCGGCCGCTCCCACAGCGTTGCTGCGCGACCTTCACGGTCATCTTGCGGTGGCCAATAGCCCCGAAGGGGCGTGACATACCAGCCCAGGGCAACGCCCTGGATTCGGCGGATACAAGGGATCAGCCCTGAAAGGGCGTTACAGAGCGGCGGGATTCCCGATGTCACGCCCTTTCAGGGCTAGGCCGATTAAACGACGCGATCCCCGGGGCGTTGCCCCGGGCTGGTATGTGCGACCCCGTTGGGGTCGGCCGCCAAGATAGCGTGGAACGGGGGGCCTTGGGCACGGCTACGGCGAGCGGCGACCGGTCCGCACAGCGGACCCTACAGCCAGGCCGCATCCCGTAGGGTCCGCGGTGCGGACCAGCGACCTCGCGGTTCGCTCTTGTCTTTCTTGGCGAGCTTGGCGCCTTGGCGTGAGAAATTCCCGGATTTGGGACCATCTGCCGGGTGGATTCACCGAACACCGATAACATATGGAAAAACAGTGCGTAACTTCGCGCCATGGCGTCAGCAATGCCCGCTCTGACGACTACCGCACGTCAATCACGAAACGCCCCTCCCGCGCGCGCGGCACCTGGCGCTGCGCGGCCGGCCGGCCGGTCTCGATCGCCTCGCGCAGATCCAGGATCACCGGCTCCGCTCCCGCGAAGTAGCCGTGGCCCAGATCCAGCAGGCCGAAGCCGGTCACCTCCAGCGTCTCGATACCCTCGTAGGGATAGTGCGGCGGGACGATGCCCACCCGGTCCGCCTGGTGCCGCCAGCGCGACAGGGCCACCGCACGGTCGTCCGGGGAGACCAGCAGGGTGCGGTTCTCGCACGCCTGGGGAAAGAGCCGGGTCTTGTCCGCGAAGGTGCGGCAATCCTCGTCCGGGGCGCAGAAGAAGACCTGGCCCAGGCGCAGGTGCGGGAGCTGGAGCGCCGCCAACCGCTCCAGGGCGCCCAGGAAGCCGCGGTTGCCCATGCTGTGGACGAACAGATGAATGCGCTCGGCCCCCGAGCGCGCGCGCAACTGGTCCAGGAAGCCGGCGAGCGGGCCGACGCTGGCGGTGATGGTCGCCTCTTCCGCCGCGTAGTCCAAGACCCCGACACGCGAGGGCCAACTGAAGAAGGCCACCTCACCCGGCAGCTTGAGGTCGTAGCCGAGCTGGGCGGCGCGGATCGCTGCCTCCGCGAAGCCGACGTTGAAGCCGTGGATGAGCACGAAGGCGTTGCGCTCCCCCGGCGGCCATTCGGACGCGAACTTTTCCGCAAGCTGGTCCCAGAACGCGGACTCGGGCAGGGGCGCCGTGGCCTGGACCCTGAGCTTGTCGTCCGACTCCAGCCGGATCAGGCGCCGCCACCAGGCGGTGCCGGTGGAGCCGGGCTTGTGGCTCTTGGGGATATAGACGCGGCACAGGCCGTAGCTCAGTTCATCGGCGGAGGCCGCGTCGCTGAAGGGCGGGCTGGCCTCACCGGTCGCGGGGTCGGTCTGGTCCTTGGTCAGGTCGGGGGCCGCGCCCGGGATCCCCTCGGCCCGGCGGTTGGTGGCGAACCAGACCCGCACCAGGCGCCGGTCCGGGTCGGCCCAGGCCCGGCCGCCGGGGCCGCGTCTGGTGATCGGGGGCAGGGCGCGGGACGCCCGCCACAGGAAGGGGTAGAGCGCCCCGCACAGCCCCGCGAGACCGTCCGGCCCCAGCAGGTCCCGCAGCGGCAACAGGTCGTCCGCCGCCGCCAGATCCGCGGCGTTGTTGATCGCGTGGGCCGCGATGTCGGTGAGCAGGGGTGTGAGGTCGATGGCGAACCAGTCCGGCAGGGCTGCCAACCCGGCCTGCGGTGCGCGGGGCAGGGTCAGTGCCCCCTCGAGGCGCAGGGCGGATTGGCCGCTCCATTGGCAGTGGACACGGGTGCCGTCCGGGGCGGGTTGGACCTGGAGGTGGAAGGGGCTCATTCGGGGGCTCCGGGGCGGGCAGGAGGGTGGTGTTGGGTTCGCTGGTCGGCGCCTGAGCAATCAGGCTGAATCCGGGAATTTCTCACACAAAGACACAAAGACCACAAAGACAAACAGATCATCGAAGGCGTGGGGCCGACCACCGCGCGGGTGACCTCCTCGGCCAGCCTATCGCGTTGAGACCCTGACCATGGTTCCAACCTGGAAAGAGGATTTGTTTCACGCAAAGACGCAAAGACGCAAAGTTTTTCAATGCGATATCTCTGTCGTACGGTTCACCTACCGGGTGATGGGATCATCGCCAGCAAAGTTCTATTCTTCTTTGCGTTCTTGGCGTCTTTGCGTGAGCAATTGCCGATTCTAGGTTCCAACCGTAGGGTGGACAAGCGTTAGCGCAGTCCACCGAATCCCGCGCCGCCACTGGTGGACTGCGCTACGCTTGTCCACCCTAGGTTCCTACGAGCATGTCCACGCGAGTACGACGTTCTATCTGATCCTGCATTTCGACCCCAACGGGGTCGAACATACCAGCCCAGGGCAACGCCCTGGGTATGCTGTGTAATGCACCCCAGCCCTGAAAGGGCGTGACATAACGGACCCGCCCTTATGTCACGCCCTTTCAGGGCCAGGCCGATCAGACGACCCTGTCCCAGGGCGTTGCGCCTTAAGCTGGTATGTCGCGCCCCTTCGGGGCTTGAGCAGGCGCAAGATTGAGCGGAATAAGCTACTGGTCGTCTGCTGATAATTCCCGGTTCTTCGCGGAGTCGAATAATTCATCCACCGTGCAGTCTTGCCAGAGTCCCTGTTGCCACTCGGTGTAGTCGAACGGCTCGCGGCGCACCAGCGCGATGAACCGCTCGGATTCGACGAGTCCGAGATGCTTGCGCAAGGCCAACATACCCTCGTGTCGGATCAGTTGGTCGGTTTTCATTGTGTGCCCTCCAGGAGAACGAGGAAGTCCAGCGGGCCGACCGCCTTCACCTCCGGCAATGCCGCGGACTTTTTCAGTAGCCGTCGATCGGTCGAGATGAAATAGTCACAGTTGGCGTGGATGCTACAGGCCAAATGCAAGGCGTCCTTGGCCTTGATGCCGGTCAGCGTGGAGATCGCATTGGCGCGGTCACGCACGCTCGCCACCGGACGGACGTCGTCACTGGCGAGTGCCTTCCATTCGACAATGGACTCGCGTCGATCCGGGTAAGGGTTTGCCGCGTTCTCATAATCCAATATGAACGACCAGACCAAGTCCAGTCGACCCGCGAGGATGGCGCCTTGGATATAGAGCTTGGCCTCGGTTTCGAGTCGGACCAACTCGGACGCCTGATTGTCGTACGGGCGGTTGAAACAGCAATTGTCCAGGTAAAGGCGCGGTTTGGTCATAAGCCATTACCCGGCGTGGCAGGCGTCAGGGCGCCCTCGGCGCGCTGGGCGGACTCGCCGGCCCATTGGCAGTGGACGCGGGTGCCGTCCAGGACGGGTTGGACCTGGAGGTGGAAGGGGCTCATTCGGGGGGCTCCTTGGCGGACAGGAGTGAATTCAGGGTGCTGGGGTCGGCGGGGGCTTGGAGGATAGTCTCCATGATCATAGAGTCCTTATAGTCTAAGGGGCCACAGATTGCGTCCGGATCCCGTTCGCTGGACAGGAGCTTGCGGATGGCGGCGACGAGGTTGGTCCGGTCGTGCTTTTCCATCTCGGACAGGGCCGCGCCAAGTGGTTGCACCGGCCTTGATCATAACTCCGCCTGCGGACCACAGAGCGCCCCGGACATGCGTGACACCGCTGGAGAGATTGTGAAAATAGTCATGTCAAAACCCAAGAGCAACCCCCGGTCTCGGCCGCAAACCAGCGCTCGATCTGCCAGATCTCCCGGCGCCGGCCGAAGAAGCCGGCCTCGTGGGCGGGACGCAGGTTGTGGGTGCGCGCCGCAGCGGCGGTGGGGGCGCCGTCCGCGGTCAAGAGCGGGGCGTCGGCCCCGGCCTGGAAGAGGGCCGGCAGGAACCAGTCCTGGAGCTCGAGCATCCGGCGGCCGTCGCCGCGCCGGACCTCGAACTTCTCCGGGTTGTTGGCGAGCCAGGCGCGGGCGTCGTCTAGGGCGTCGGCGATGCCTCGGCCGCGGGCGAGGCTCAAGTAGAAGCGGCCGAACAGGGTCCTGGTGGTGGCGGCCGGTACCGAGTGGGTCATGGCCAGGATCGCGGGGATGCCGGTGGCGGTGAGACGGCCGGCGACCGATGCCATGGGGTCACCCTCCCGGTCCAGTGCGGCGCTCTGGCAGGCGGAGACGACCACCAGTCCGACCCGGGCGCGGAACAGGTTGTCGGCCAGGTCTTGGGCTGCGATCAGTTGGCCGCAGCCGTCGGCCTTCTCGAACAGCAGGAAGCCGATGCCGACCGGGGCGTCGTTTTGGGTGTCGCCGCGCGCCTGGCGTTCGCGCTGGATCTCGCTCTGAATGGAGCGACCGAATCGTCCGGGGTCGGCTTTGGCGTCCTGCTCGGACACCTGGTGGAAGACGCCGTGGCCGTCGAAGTGGGGGATGTCGACAGGGGGCCTGGTGTCGTCGTCGAGCCGCTCGTGCAGTGCGTTGAGGGTGGCGGGGCGCAGGAACTCCCCGGTGACGCGGCCGGGGGCATGATGCTCCAGTGCGTCGAGCACGGCGGCGGGGTCGGTGCGGGGGTCGATGAAGCCCGCGTCATCGGGGCGGCTGACGACGAAGAGCAGGTGCGGTTGCGGCTTGGCCTGGAGCGCGAAGGGGCTGCGCCCGCCGGTGGCGCCGGAGATGCGCCGGCGTACGCTGATGTGGGGTTTCTCGCGGAAGAGGTAAACGCCGGTGGGGTCGTGCAGCAGTTCCCAGGGGAGCGAGAGGATGGCGGCGTTCTGGGTGTCGATGGTGAGGACGCGGTGCTCGCCATCGGCGTCCTGAAACCTGTTGAACAGCCGCTCGGCGGCGCGGTGGTCGGCGAAGACGGCGTTGAACAGCGCCTTGCCGATCGCCGAGAGCCGGGCCTGGATGCGTCGGGCCTCCGCGTCGTCCGGGTCGGCCAGTGACTGGGCGCCGTAGGTCTCGACGTACCAGCGGATGTCGCTGCGGTCCTTGTCGGTCACCGGGTTGGTGAACGGGAACTGGCTGGAGTCGGTGCCGTCGTAGGCGACACTGACCTGGGCGGGGCCGGGGAAGCGCAAGACGAGTTCGGGAGCGGCCATGGCGGTTCGGTCCTTGGTGGCTGTGGGGTACAGGTCGATCCGGGTGGAGCGATTACAGCACAAGAACTCGGGGTAGGGAATCACCACGTCCACCCGGGCGTGCGGTAATTAGGGTGTCGGGCGTAGGGTGCGCCGGGCGCACCGCGCCGCCGCGGTTGATCACCGGGGTCTGGAGTTCTGCGGGGCAATGGTGCGCACGGCGCACCCTACGGGCTTGAACGCCGGATGGGCAAAGCCCGCCCGCGCTGGCCTGCGGACTTGGGATGGCGTCGAGCGGGCCTGCCCATCCGGGCCGCGTCGTGGTGGCAAGATGGGCATCGCTCTCGCTCTGCCTATCCTACAGACGACGCTGCGGCCGACCCGCAGCCGTTTCGGGCGCAGGTCGCGCGGGCGCTACCCCGCCGCCCGCAACTGGGTCACCTTGTCCTTGGCCGTGCTGACCTCCGGCTCCGGGGCGGCCTCCAGCTCCGGACCCTTGCCCTTCAAGATCCGCTCAATGGTGCGGGCATTGCGGGCCAGGTAGATGGTCAGTTCCTCCAGGTCGTGCTCGGCCAAATCCGGCAGGACCTGGTCGTGGCGCAGGAGTTCCGCCAGGCGCTCGGCCGTCTCCAGGGCGCGGTCGTAGGCGTCGGCGGCCTTCTTGTCGGTCGTGCGCAATCTCTCGATCCCCTTCTGGTCTCTGACGACGTATTCGATCTCGATCACGGTGCTGGGCTCCCGGTGCGTTGGGACGGCGCGCGGCACGGCTGCCGCGGGCTCGACTGGGTGCAAGTGTACTGTCGATAAACCCAGTTTGAAAGCGCCGATCGCGTGGGCCGCCGCAGCCCCCGGTCTGGCGGCCAGGCGCAATGCCGACGCGCCCGGCCGGGCGCCAGCGCCTGTGCCCATCCCAACAACGAGGCCCTGCCCGACCTGTCGGATTGTCGACAACCCGGCCCCGCCCCTGCCGACAACAACAAAGGAAACAAGGCCGTCGGCAGCGGCGCCCAATCCGGCACGCGCTTTGCTGTAGCTGCTCCAGCGATCAGTTTGAAACCCACGGGCCGGGCGCCCGCGACTTCTGGAGGCAAGTGATGGAGCTTAAGGTCATCAATCCCGGTGCAGGGCCCGGTGCCGGTCCCGGTGCAGGTTCGGGCGCACCCGCCGCGGGCGGCTGTGCCGCGAGCGGGTGCGGCGGCAGCTCGGATGCGCTCGCACACCTGCCGGAGCATATCCGGGCCAAGGTCCACAACCACCCCTGCTATTCGGAGGAGGCCCATCACCACTATGCGCGGATGCATGTGGCGGTGGCCCCGGCCTGCAATATCCAGTGCCATTATTGCAACCGCAAGTACGACTGTGCAAATGAGTCGCGCCCGGGCGTGGTCTCCGAGGTGCTGACCCCGGATCAGGCGGTGAAGAAGGTGATGGCGGTGGCCGCCACTATCCCGCAGATGACGGTGCTCGGCATCGCCGGCCCCGGCGATCCATTGGCCAACCCCGGGCGTACCCTGGACACCTTCCGACAGCTTTCGGAGAAGGCCCCGGACATCAAGCTGTGCGTGTCGACCAATGGCCTGGCGCTGCCTGAAGTGGTGGATGACCTGTGCGCGCACAACATTGACCATGTGACCATCACCATCAATTGCGTGGACCCGGACGTGGGGGTCAAGATCTATCCCTGGATCTTCTGGCAGGGCCGCCGGATCAAGGGCCGCAAGGGGGTGGCGATCCTGATCGAGCAGCAGCAGAAGGGCCTGGAGATGCTGGTCGCCCGCGGCGTGCTGGTGAAGGTCAATTCGGTCCTGATCCCCGGGGTCAACGATGAGCACCTCAAAGAGGTCAGCCGCGTGGTCAAGGCCAAGGGCGCCTTCCTGCACAACGTGATGCCGCTGATTGCGGAGCCCGAGCACGGAACCTTCTATGGCGTCATGGGCCAGCGCGGGCCGACCCATGAGGAACTCCAGTCGCTCCAGGACGCCTGTGCCGGCGATATGAATATGATGCGTCACTGCCGCCAGTGCCGGGCGGACGCGGTGGGGATGCTGGGCGAGGATCGCGGTCACGAGTTCACGCTCGACAAGATCGAGACCATGGAGATCGATTACGCCGAGGCGATGGAGCGCCGCCGCCAGGTCCATGCCTCCATCGAGGCCAATCGGGAGGCGGCGCGCAAGAAGAGCGGCGAGACCTTCGTTGCGCTCGCCTCCATCAAGCGGGTCAAGAAGGAGACGCGTCCGGTCCTGATGGCGGTGGCGACCACCGGCGGCGGGGTGATCAATCAGCACTTCGGCCATGCCCGCGAGTTCCTGATCTATGAGGCAAGCGCGACCGATGTGCGCTTCATCGGCGTGCGCAAGGTCGACCTCTATTGTACCGGCGGGGACACCTGCGGGGACGCGGAGACGGCGCTGGCGAAGACCATCCGCACCCTGGCCGGCTGCGAGGCGGTGCTCTGCTCCAAGATCGGCTATGAGCCCTGGGGCCAATTGGAGGCGGCCGGCATCGCGCCCAACGGCGAGCACGCCATGGAGCCCATCGCGGAGGCGGTCGCCGCGCTCTACCGGGAACTGGCCGCCGCCGGTCGCCTGGAACAGCCGACGCCTGCCGTAGCAAGGATGCGAGCCTGAGACGACGAATACGGAATAACCGCCGGAAGATGAACGATCCACTAGGGACCACTCTTCCGGCGTCCTTAGGCTTAACCTCACCCTGACTCCGCGACGCCGGAAGAGAGGAGACTGACCGATGGCATATCAGATCGTCGAAGGCTGTGTGAACTGCTGGGCCTGCGAGCCACTGTGCCCGAGCCAGGCCATCTTCGCGGCCAAACCCCATTTCCTGATCGATGCGGCCAAGTGTACCGAGTGCGTGGGTGACCACGAGGAGCCCCAGTGTGCGGGCGTCTGCCCGGTCGAGGGGGTCATTCTGGACGCGCTCGGCGTGCCCCTGAATCCGCCGGGGTCCCTGACCGGCATCCCCCCGGCGCGCCTGGCAGCCGCCATGGCCGAAATACAGGCACGCTGAGCCATGGCCACCTTTTCGCTTCCCGTACCCGCCGAATTGGTCTTCTATGAGAAGCCCGGCTGTCTATCGAATGCACGTCAAAAGGCCCGGTTGGTCGCGGTGGGGCACTGCCTGGAGGTCCGCAATCTGCTCGCGGAACTCTGGACGGCGGAGCGCCTGCGGCCCTTCTTCGGCGCCCGGCCGGTGGCCGAGTGGTTCAACCCCTCGGCCCCGCGGGTCCGGCGTGGGGAGGTGCGGCCGGCCAGCCTGTCCGAGGCGGAAGCGCTGGCCCTGATGGTCGCCGATCCGCTGCTGATCCGTCGGCCCCTGATCGAGACCGCGGGGCTCTGCGACTGCGGCTTCGAGCCAGGCGCGGTGCTCAGTGCCTTAGGCGTCGAGTTGGAGGACGGCGAAGACCTGCAATCCTGCTCGCGCGGCGGGGAGTCGCCGACCTGCCCCGAGGTGTCCACTTCGGTGTTGACCTCGGCCGGCGGCGCCTTGGGGGTTCGGGGGTGAGCGTCGCGACCGCTGCCTCCCAGGGTCCGGCCAGTACCCCGGGCGCCGTCCAGATCGCCCCGGGCGTTCACTGGATCGGCGCCCTGGACCCGACGCTGCGCACCTTCGACATCATCCTGCGTACCGCCAACGGGACCACGTACAACTCCTTCCTGGTGCGCGGGGACGCCGGGGTCGCGGTGGTGGATACGGTGAAGCTCGAGTTCGCCGATGAGTTCTTCCGGCGCCTGGAATCGGTCGCGGACTATGCCGAGATCCGGGTCATCGTGCTGAATCACCTGGAGCCGGACCACAGCGGTGCGCTGCCGGAACTGATGCGGCGCGCCCCCCAGGCGCGCCTCTATATCTCCACCCGTGCCACCTCCATGCTCAAGGCGCTGCTCAAGCCCAAGGAGGAGGGGCGACCCTTGGAGTATGAGACGGTCGGCACCGGGGATGAGGTGTCGCTCGGCAATCGCACCCTGCGCTTTTTGCATACCCCCTTCCTGCACTGGCCGGACACCCAGTGTACCTATCTGGTGGAGGAGGGGGTGCTGTTCTCCGGGGACATCTTCGGCTGCCACTATTGCGACAACCGGCTCTTCAACGACCGGGTTGGTGACTTCCGGTTCTCATTCGACTATTACTACGCGCATATCATGAGGCCCTTCAAGGCCCATGTCGTCGAGGCCCTGAAGCTCATCGAGCCGCTGGCGCTCAAGCTGGTCGCGCCTACCCATGGCCCCATCCTGCGCGACCGGCCGCGCCGCTATGTGACCCACTACCGGGAACTGTCCACCTCCAGCCTGGTGGACCAGATCGGCAACGAGGAACGCTCGCTGGTAGTCTTCTATATGAGTGCCTACGGCAGTACCGCGCGCATGGCGGAGGCGATCCGCGACGGGGCCGAAGAGGCGGACGGGGTGCGGGTCTCGCTCTATGACCTGGAGGGCGGCGAGACGGCGCCCTTCGTGGACCTCATCGAAGAGGCAGACGCGCTCGCCTTCGGCTCGCCCACCATCAATGGGGATGCGGTCAAGCCGGTGTGGGACCTGCTCTCGTCACTGGCGGTGATCAACCTCAGGGGCAAGCTCGGTGCCGCCTTCGGCTCCTACGGCTGGAGCGGCGAGGCGGTGCGCATGATCGAGGACCGGATGCGGGGGTTGAAGATGCGCGTCCCGGTGCCGGGCCTGCGGCTCAAGCTGATCCCCACCGACGATGAACTGCGCGCCTGCCGCGACTTCGGCCGCAAGCTCTCCGCCGCGCTGGTCGGGGGCGAGCAGGGGCGGGTGATCGATTTTTCCGAACTGGGGTAGGGGCAGTGGTCAGTGGCTAGCCACTAGCCACTGCCCACTAGCCACTAACCACTAACCACTAACCATTAACCACTAACCCAAGAGTCTGACACGATGGCAAAAGCAAAAGTCACTTTCGAGGATATCAACCAGACGGTCAATGTGCCGGCCGGCACCCGGGTCATCGAGATCTCGGAAAAGATCGGGGCCGGGATCATCTACGGCTGCCGGGAGGGCGACTGCGGCACCTGCATGATGCATGTGCTGGAGGGCTGGAACAATCTGACTGAACCCTCGGTGCTGGAGGAGAAGGTCCTGCGCGAGAACATGGCCAACCGTCATGACCGTCTCGCCTGCCAGGCCCAGGTCCTCGGGGACTGCAGGGTCAAGCCGGCCTGATGGTCGGCGTCACTATCAACACGCACACCTAGCCGGAGTAAAACCATGGCACTCGTTACCTTTTCAAGCCCAGAATACAAGGATAAGACCGTTTACGCCGTGGCCGGAAGCCACACCGAGACCCTGCTCAAGCTCGCCAAGGAGCACAAGGTCCCGGTCCACCATGACTGCCAGGACGGTGAGTGCGGCAATTGCCTGGTGCGCGTCACCAGCGTGGACAACAAGAACCAGCGCATGGGCGGCCTGCTGACCGAGAAGGAGAAGGTGGTCCTTCGTCAACTGGGTAAGATCACGCTGGAGGATATCGACCGCATGGCCGTGGATGACCTGCCCTCCGAGTGGCGCCTGGCCTGTCAGATGATCGTGCGCGATGAAGACATCCTGGTGCAGTATTGAGCCGGGCCCCGGCCCCTGCTGAACCGCCATGCTCGTCTTGGACCTGACGGCGCAGCTCACCGGTTCCGGGATCCCCGCCAGCCGGCTCCAAGAGCGGGCGGCTGGTGCCTACCTGGGGCTCGCCGTCGGTGACGCCCTGGGTGCCACGGTGGAGTTCCTGATCCCCCGTGAGATTCTGGAGACCTATGGGGTGCACCGGGATCTCATCGGCGGCGGTTGGCTGAAGCTGCGCAAAGGCCAGGTGACCGACGATACCGAGATGAGCTTGGCCCTGGGGCAGGCGATTCTGGGCGCCGGCACCGTGGCGGCCGGCCCCATCGCCGCCTCCTTCAGCGATTGGATGCGGCACAAGCCGGTGGATATCGGCAATACGGTGCGGCGCGGCATCGCGCACTACCGCCAGAGCGGTGAGACCCAGGTGCCGGAGAGTCACTATGACGCCGGCAATGGCGCCTGTATGCGCGCGCTGCCGATCGCACTCTTCACCCTGGGTGCGGACGCCGAGGCCGTGGCCGCCGCCAACCGCATCCAGTCTCACACCACCCACAACAATGCCCTGGGGGACGCCGGGACCCTGACCGTGCTGCGCATGGTGCAGGCGGCGCTACTCGGCGGCAACCGTGGCCATCTCAAGGACCTGGCCGACGCCCTGGTCGCCCAGGAGCCCGCCTACCGCTACGACCGGCGGCGCATGGAGAACCCGGGCGGCTTTCTGGTGGAGACACTCAAGGCCGTCTTCCAATCCCTGTTCGCCACCGACTGTTTCGAGGGGGCGCTGATCGACGTGGTCAACCGCGGCGGGGACGCCGATACCAGCGGGGCCATCCTGGGGATGATCGCCGGCGCCCTCTATGGCCCGGAGCAAATACCGCGCCGCTGGCTTGCGGCCCTGGATCAGAAGGTCGCCGCCGCCTGCCGCGCCCAGGCCGGCGCCTTGCTGGCCCTGTCGCCGCAGTGCCGGAGCGGGTGAATGATGGCGGCCGTCTCCCAGTCCTACGCTCGTATTCTGCCTTAAGCCCCGAAGGGGCGTGACATAGCAGCCCAGGGCAACGCCCTGAGTATGACGTAAATTACCCTAGAATCGGCAATTGCTCACGCAAAGACGCCAAGAACGCAAAGAAGAATAGAACTTTGCTGGCGATGATCCCGTCACCCGGTAGGTGAACCGTACGACAGAGATATCGCATTGAAAAACTTTGCGTCTTTGCGTCTTTGCGTCTTTGCGTGAAACAAATGCTCTTTCCAGGATTACCGAGCTTAGCCCTGAAAGGGCGACCCATCGGCTCTCCGCCGGTATGTCGCGCCCTTTCAGGGCTAGGCCGACTGCACGACGCCGTCCCAGGGCGTTGCCTTGGGCTGGTATGTACGACCCCGTTGGGGTCGGCACGCGTGCCAGGGTAGAACCGGATACTTGCTGGTACTTGGTCTTTCGCCTATGGTCGGGCGCAGTTCGAGGCGCCCGCCACGAGCAGGGTCTTGTCGTCGTCGGTGCGGGCGCACAGGCGCGGGGAGTCGAGAAAGGCGGTCAGGCGCTCGCCCGTGGCGTCGGGGTCGAAGGGTTCGGCGAGGGCTTGCAGGAAGGGGGTGAAGAAGGGCTCGAAGGGGGCGCCGGTCGCCAGATTGATGCACAGCCCTTGCAGCCCGTCGCTCAGCAGGGCCAGGGCCTGCACGGGTGCCGGCCAGACCCGCACCCGCAGACGTGCGAGGGCGTCCGGGTTGGTGAGCGGGGTCGTCTCGTTGGCATATTCGCCGCGCTGGGGCAGGCTCAGCGTTTCCAGGCGCCCGTCCGGCCAGCGCCCGATCATGGCGCCGTCGCCGATCTGACCGACCGCCGTCCAGTGCGCCGTGGCGGCGGCGAGCAGCAGGGTGGTGGCATAGTCGCGCAAGGGGGCCTCGTCGCTGGCGGCCTCCAGCGCGCCGCGGGCGCTCGCAAAGGCGCAGCGGATCGCGTCCCCGATGGCCGCCTCATCACCCGCCGCGAGGCCAGCAAAGTCCTCCGCGCAGAGAACTGCTTCCAGCGCGTCCAACGCGCTCGTCACGGCACGTTGCGACCCTTCGTCGGCGCGCGCCGCGGAGCCGAGCCCGTCGGCGACGGCGCAGAGGATGCCGCCGTCGGCAAGCAGGCGCCAGCCGTGGGCGTCCTGACAGGGCAGACCGGTGCGCTGGTGGCTGGTTCCCCGCACCGAGGCGCCGTAGGCGCGCCAGGTCATGCGCCGGCCCGGCGGATCGGGGTCTGGAGCGGGACTCGGCCGCCCGGCACGTCCTGATGCAGGTCGCCCCGGCAGGCGACCAGTCCAGTGTTGAGGCGGTTGACGCGCTCATCGCTCATGGGACGTCCCCGACTGGTCGATCGTTTCTGCGCCTTGGTCATGGGGGAAGGATACTATTTTTGGCCTTGAACAGCGCTCCGGACGGCGGCGATCGGACGGGGTCGCGAGCCGCGGGCCGCGTCGCCTACAACTCGTCCCGGCGCAGGGCCGCCAGGGTGGCCGGGTCCTTTAAGGGATTGCGGCCGTAATTGAATTCGGCGAGCCATTGGCGACGCTTGGCGAGCGTTTCTTCGGATGTGCCGTTGGCCGGTCCCCATTCCAGGAAGGCCCGGAAGTCCTCGGCCGCGCCCCGGCGGTTCCCGGTCAGGGCGCGGGCGACACCGCGGCTGTCGCGGGTATCTCCATCGTCGGGGCTGCCGGCAACCGCTCGCTCGCAGTGGGCGAGGACGTCCGCGGCCCGCTTCCACAGGCTTCCGCTCCAGCAAAGGCTATTCTCGATTTCTAGGTCCGGCGGCAGCTTGGGGTCCCACTGGCCGGCACGCCGGCAGTCGGCAAGCGCCTGGTCCACCTTTTTTCGCAAGTTCATCGCCTTCCTGCACCTGGGCCCAGGAGGCGATGTCCGCGGCACGGTTGGCCGGCGCGATGCGCCAGGAGGGGTCGAGCGTTATCGCCTGCTGGTAGTGGGTAATCGCGGCCCCGGTTTCTCCTGATTGGGCCTGCTCATCGCCCGCCGCGACCTCGGCGGGGGCCGCGTATTGACCCGCGAGCCGTGACGGGTCAACGGAGTGCGTCCCGAGCCGTTTCAGCACCTGGGTTAGCTCGGCGGTCGCCTCCTCGATCTTTCTCGCCGACGCGAGTGTCCGTCCTTGCCTCAGATAGTCGGGGTGAATGGGCCGGTCCGGACAGGTCAGGTGAGGGTGCTCGCCTCCGAAGTAGGTCGTCCATTCAGTCGGGGACAGGTTGCGCCCGGTCAGTCTACACGCCGTCTGCTCAAGCCTGTCGCGGCTCAACGACCATACCCGCAGCGTGCCGTCCTGTCCTGCACTGACCAGGCGTCCGGCCCCGGTCCCCCGCGGGTCGAAGGACACGGATGTCACCAATCCCTCATGGCCATCCAGGACCAACGGCGCGGACCCCGGCGCATTCAGGTTCCACACCCGCACTGTGCCGTCCTTCCCTGCACCGGCGAGGCGTCCGGCCCCGGTCCCGAGCGGGTCGAAGGCGACGGAGCGGATCCAGCCGTCATGGCCGCGCAGCACCAGCGGCTCGGACCCCGGGGCATTCAGGTCCCACACCCGTACCGTGCCGTCGCCCCCCGCGCTGGCCAGGCGCCCGGCCCCGGTCCCTTGGGGGTCGAAGGCGACGGAGCGGATCCGGCCGTCATAGCCGCGCAGCACCAGCGGCTCGGACTCCGGGGCCCCCAGGTTCCACACGCGCAGCGTGCCGTCGTCCCCCGCGCTGGCCAGGCGCCCGGCCCCGGTCCCTTGCGGGTCGAAGGCCACGGAGCGGATCCGGCCGTCATGGCCGCGCAGTACCAGCGGCTCGGACCCGGGGGCATTGAACTCCCAATATCCGTACCGCTCCGTCCGTCCCCGCACTTGCCAGCCGCGCGCCTCGTGGGTCGAACGCAAGCGCCCTGACCGCCCCCGCGTGGTGGGCCAAGGGCAGGCTCTGTGTCGCTCCCAACACCTTGATGAGTGCGCTTTGGACCGAGGGGTCCGCAGAACGGTGCAATGCTTCGATGCCCAGTAGCAGGCTCAAGGATGACTGTTGCTCTTGCAGCCGATCAGCCTCAGCGCTCAGGTATTTCGATCGCCAGTCGTTGGCGACTTTTGCTTCGTTCAGGGCGTCGCCCCGCGCTTTTTCGGCATTGATTGCCTGGGTTTGTGCATGCTGCCACTGGATGTACCCGAAGCCTGCCGCGGCCATGGCGATCATCAGCAATGCGAGCGCTATCGATAACCATCGCCGCAACATACGCGCCGAACCGGCGCGGACCCGAGCGGCTTCCAACTCCAGTTGCTGCCGGCGTTTGAGCGTCGCTTCCTGCTCTTCCTCGGCGCGGCTGTCGTCCAGGAAGGCCACGGCCAGGGCAAAGCCGCCGCCATACCGCTCGGCCCAGATGGCGTTGGGTTGCTCCTGGTCCCGCCAGGCGACGGCCGCCTTCAGGTCCTCCGCCCGCCACAATGCGGCACCGCCGCCGGTCGGGTCCGCCCGCCGCCGCGCCGCATCCAGCAGGCGCCGGTAGAGGTCCGCGGAATCGGCCTCGGCGCGGACCCAGCGCTCGAGCGTCTCCCAGTGGGCGATCAGACTCTCGTGGGAGATGTCCAGCACGGTGCCGGGCTTCAGGGCCTCCGGCGGCGGCGGGGTAAGGAAGCTGCGGTCCGGGTGGCGGAAGGCTTCCACCACCGGTTCGATGGCCGCCGGGTCGACCCCGGCCAGGTCGCCGATCCGGCCGAGCGTGGTGGGCCGGCGGGTGTCGCGCCGGCCGCCGCCGCGTTCGCTGAGCGCGCGGAACAGGACCTGGGCGAGGGCTTGCTGGGGCGCCTCGAGGCCGGCAAGCACCTGGTCGCAGTGGTTGGATAGGGCGGCCTTGAGGCCGCCGATCTCGGGGGCCTGGTAGTCGGCTAGGGTCAGCCGGTGGTCCCAGTCCGGCCGCTCGGCGGCGCGGGTCCACATGCGCATCAGGGCGTGCTGCAGGACGGGGATCTGGTCCGGGTCGGCGCGCATGTCGTTGAGGAGGGCGGCGACCAGGGCAGGGTCCAGGGCGCCGCCGCAGAGCCGGGCCGGCCCCTCGATCGCCTCGCGGTATTGCTCGCGCGTCAGGCGCGGGGTGAGGAACTGGCTGTCGTTGATCGCCTCCGGCAGTCCGGTGAAGAGGGCGCAGTCGCCCAGGAAGTCGGAGCGCATGGTCAGCACGACATAGACTTGGGCCCCGGCATCCGTTGGTGCTGCGCCTGGCCGCGGGGGCGGGGCCGAGTCCAGGAGCAGGCGCACGAAGGCATCGGCATCGTTGGCGCCCGCGGTGCCGGCGGACTCGGTGCGGAAGCGGAACAGCTCCTCGAACTGGTCTACCAGCAGCAGCAGGTTGGTACCCGGCGGCAGGCCGCTCGCGGCCACCGCCTGGGCCAGGCCCAGTGAGCCGCGGCGCAGGATGGCGTCCAGCAAGGCGGCGGCACGGGCGTCGTCGCCGCGTTCGGGACCCAGGGCCTGCGCTGTGAGCAGGGCCGCACCGAGACGGCCGTAGGGATCGCCGCTGGGGCGCATCTGGGCGATGCGCCAGTGCCGGGCGTCGCTGGAGAGAAAGCCCTGCTCGATGGCCGGGACCAGCCCGGCCCGGACCAGCGAGGACTTGCCGCAGCCGCTGACGCCGACCACGGCCATGAATCGGCGTTCTTCAAGCTTGGCCAGCAGCTCCTCTACCTGCTGACCGCGGCCGAAGAAGCGGTCCGCCTCCTCGCTGGTGAAGGGGCGCAGGCCCGGGTAGGGGCTGGCGGGTGGCGCGCTCATGCGGCGGGGGCCGTCCGGTGCAGGGCCTGGAGGAAGCGATCGAAGTCCAGGCCTGCGCCCTGCCGGGTGGTTGCAGCCTGGACAGGAAAAGCTCGCGCTCCTGGGTGCACCAGGGGGACGCCAGATAACCCTCGGACAGGATCGCCACCAGCAGGGCGGAGCCATCCAGTGCCCTCTGCACCTCTTGGGGGATCGCGTCGCCGGCCCCGATGCGCCGGTCCAACCAGATGTCGCCCCACTCGTCGCGCCCGAGTTGGACGGAGAGCAACTCCTTGAGGTTGTCCACCAGGGTATACACCCAGCCGTCTGCGCCACCCAGGGTCTTGTTGTCGACCTGGGCGTAGCTCACGAAGACGTCGTGGCGGTATCCGGGAACGTAAGGACTCGGGTCGGGCATCGGTGGGGTTCCGTGAGCGAACCAGTGGCCTGGTTGGGTGGCACACCGGTTGAGTCTAGCGCAACGTCGCTTTCCTGGAGGCGTTCGGCGCGGTGCCGACCGCATGCCGACGCTTCCTAGCCCGGGGCCTTCACCTTCACTGCGGCCTTCACATGCGCCGCCAGCGCGCTGTCCATGGTGACCGCGTGCTGGGCGAACCAGGCGGGGAGTTGCTCCAGCACATAGGCGCGGGCGAGCACGATGCGCCCGCCGGCGAGGCGCTGGCGCAGGGCGTCCAACTCGCCCAGGACTCGGGCGTGCTCGGCGCGGTGTTCAGCGCTGGCCGGGAAGCCAGTCTGGCGCATCAACACGTCCTCGTTGGCGAAGTGGGCGTGGGTGTGGTTGACCAGGTCCGCAAAGAGATAGGCGAAGGTGGCATTGCCCGCCTCCGCCATGAGGTTCACAAGATCGACGAACTCCCGATGGGTGCGGTCCATGGCCGGCACGCCAAGCAGGAAACGGGCCTCGAAGTCGTCGATCAGGGGCATGGGTCTCCGCTTGGCGGCCGGTCTCGTCAGGGGCGGGGAGCGACGGCGCTACCCGGTCTGCCGCTCTTCGATCGGGGTTTCTGCCGCGGCCAGCAGGTCCGGGATATCGGCCGCGACGATTGCGATCCCCAGACGCTCGCAGAAGCGCTGTTCCTTGAGCGTCGGTTCCGGGATCAGGGCCCAGCCGGGCGGCGTGTCGGCCGCGTAGATCATATCCGAGATGACCATGCGTTCGGTATCCCGTAAGAAGCGCAGTCCCAAAAAGGCGTACCGCCGGCCGACCCGGTAGGTCTTGACGAAGGAGGGGATGGCAAAGCCGCCCATCAATTCGGTAATGTAGTCGACGTAATCGGCGTCGGAGGCGATGTAGGTCGCGTCCGGGCGCGGGCTCCCCATGGGCTTGAAGAGCACGGGCAGGGCCGGGTCCACGGTGTCCTGATCCACTTCACGATAGGTCGCACCGTCGAACTGATCGATCCGGAAGCGGTAGTCGGTGCCGCCGATGCGGGCGGTCCCGCGCACCAGGGTGTGGGGAACCCCGGCGTAGGAGTCCTGGAGTTGGGTGTCGCGGTTGAGGTCGATCACGTACCGCGGGGCCAGGGACTGGAGCCAGTCGTGCACGGGGGCGCGGGTCCAGGTGCGCTGCCCATAGGTCGTGTCCAGGAAGCGGTGGACGGCCTTGCGCCCACGCTTGAGCTCCACGTCCATGGCCGCCCGGGGGAACTCCCACATGAGCCGGGCCGACATGGGCTTGCCGTTGTTCAGCGCGATGATCAGGCTGTCGCTGTCGGCCGGGATGGGCTCGCGGGTGGCGGGATCCACCACCCCGGCCAGGGCTCCGGGGCCGAGAAAGGGGACGATGTCACCGGTGGCGATGCCGCTCGCCAGTGTTCTGAGTTGTTCGGTCACCATGATCAGTCGCTCGTTGCTGCCGTTGTTTAAACGCAAAAGCAATATCTGTACCATGATAGCGGGAAGCCGTTACCGACGATCGAGCGCGGTGTGCCGGGCAATTCGGGCCTGAATTGTGCTCGGATTGGCTCTAGGTGCGTGGGGTTCTCCAGCGCCTTGTCGGATTCCGGACAGGCCGCGCTCACTCGCGGCGGTGCGCGGGGGCTTGATCTTCGTTGCGGCCAGCGGCCCTCTTCTGGAGTTCAAGGCTTCAGCCTTGGTGTGGCCCATCCAAGGCTGAGGCCTTGGACTCCGCCCGAGCGGTGGCCGCAACGATGATCAAGACCGCGCGCCCCCGGTTGGTTCATGCGCGTGACGCCGGGACCGGGCGGCAGACGGGCCCGATCGATACACTTAAGTCGCGCTTGGAGTGATCTGAATCAAGGTTCCGGGCGTCGCCAGCGTTACACTGAAGGGGCGATTGCCTCAGTATGGCACTATGCGCGGGGGGTCACGGACCCGACCTCCCGCAAACTCGCTACGATATGACGCCACCGGCGGACCGCAGACAGGGTGCCGACCGGTGGTCCGGGACCACTATGCACAGCGATTCGATCAATCGTCCGGCCCCAGCCAGCACCGTTCTCTACCTCGGCATGGACCGTGGTTTGCTGCACCGTATCCGCCCCCTGCTTGAGCGCGAGGGCATCGCGCTGTGGACGACGGCGGGCGCAACGGATCCGTCCGCCGCCCCCGCGGACGCGGCTGGCTGTGCCGTGCTGATCTTGGATACGGCCCTACTGTGCGCCAACCAGACGATCGGGGAGTTCGTGGCGGCGGTGCGACGGCCCGGAACCAAGCCGCCCATGCTGGTGGTCATCGCCCACTCGCGCGCCATCGAGTGGCGTCTCCAGGCCCTGCGTGCCGATGCCGCGGGCTTTTTCGTCGCCCCGCTGACGGGCGGCGAACTGGTCGAGCGGCTGATCACCCTCTGCCGGCCCGGGCGCGGGGATGCGTCCCGGGTGCTGGTGGTGGATGACAGTGCCACGCAGGCCCTGCACACCGAACGCATTCTCAGTACCGCGGGCTTCGTGGTGCGGATCCTGCTCGAGGCCCGGCGGGTGCTGGAGGCCGTCGCGGACTTTCAGCCGGATCTGATCCTGATGGACCTGCACCTGCCCCTGGCACGTGGCGCGGACTTGGCCGCCATCATTCGCGACGAGGCGGCCTGCCGTTTGGTGCCGATCCTGTTGTTCTCGCTCGCGCCTGACCCGGAGCCGCCGACCGACCCCCGGACCCTGGGCGACGCTGCCTTCATCTCCAAGTCGCTCCGACCGGACCTGCTGGTGCGTGCCGTGACCCAGCGGATCGAGGCCATGCGTGCCCTGCGCCGGGACCTCGCCGACGCCGATCACCTGGACCCCGACACGGGGCTGGCGACGCGCCGCCATTTCATCAGCAGCCTCGAGCGGGCCCGGGCTCAGTCCGACGAGGCCCAGTGCGGGCGCGGGCTCCTGCTGATCGCGCTGGAGGGTGCCGGCCGGATCAACGAACAACTGGGTACCGGGGCCGCGCTCCTGGCGGCTGACCGCATCGGCCGCCTGCTGGCCGGACGCTTGGAAGCCGCGGACCTGGCGGTGCGGTTGGACGACCACCGTCATGCGCTCCTGGTGCGGCGCGACTCGGTGCCGGCCCTGCGCGTGCTTGCCGAGGGACTGCGGGCGGCGATCTCGGCGACGCCCATCCACATCGCCGGCAATGCCCTGAGCGTCGGCGTCAGCATCGGTGTCGGCCTGTTGAGCCCAGACCTGGGGGATGCCGTCGCCCTCATCGCGCGGGCTGGGGACGCCTGTGACCGGGCGTTGGCGGCCGGGGGCGGCTGCCTCATGGCCGACGAGCCGGCGGCCACGGGCCAGTTGGACGGGGCGCACGAGGGGCACATCACGGCCCTGGTCGCCCGCGCCCTTGCCGGTGCCGACCGCACCACGGGCTTCCGCCTCTTCTACCAGCCGATGGTCGCGGTGCAGCGGCACGGGCTGCGCTATGTGGAGGTCATGCTGCGCCTGGCGGCCGGCGATGATGCGCTGATCCCGGCGGCGGACTTCCTCCCCAGTGCCGAACGCGCCGGGCGGCTGCCCGAGATCGACCGCTGGATCATGGTGCGCGCGCTCGCGGTCCTCATGCAGCAATGCCATGCCCAGCCGGGGCTGCGGCTCTTCGTGCGCCAGCATGTAGCGAGCCTGACGCAGGAGGGCAGCCTGGCCTGGCTGCGCGCCCAGGTCCTGTCCCATGGTCTGTCCCAGCGCCGTCCGATCCTGGAACTGTATTTGAGCGACCTGTTCAGGCACCGTCAGACGGCCGGCACCCTGATCGGCCTGCTGCGCAAGATCGGGATCGAGGTCTGTGTGGCCGACCTGACCAACAGCCCGGCCGCCCTGGACCTGGTCGCCGAATTCCGCCCCGCCTTCGTCAAACTCGCCGCCGCGGTGGCGGGGGAGACCAAGCCGCCGCGTCTGAACGAACTGGTGGCGCACCTGATCCGCCAGGGCGCCGAGGTGATCGCGGCCGGAATCGACGCGCCGGTACTGGTCGGACGGGTGTGGGCGAGCGGCGTGCGGTTCGCCCAGGGGGCCGCGATCCAGGCGCCGCTGGCCGAGCCGGTATTCGATTTGGGGGAGGTGGAGGCGGGGTAGGCGCGATGGCTGCGCGCATCAGTGCGCAACCATTGGTCGCGTCTCCCAGCGACAGTCCACTCCCCACCGCGCGTCAGATCGAAGCCTGCGCCGTGGTAGGTAACCCGGTTGAGCAGCGCAAACGGCCGGTTTTACTGCGCTCTACCTATCTTCGGACCGCTGAGCGGCCAGCGGCACACCGCCGTATAGCGCGGGACCTGCCCATCGCGCCCCCGGGCCAGGACGAATTCACTGGCCGCCCAGTCGACCGGCGGCCCGAAATCCAAGGTGGCCGGTCCGCGAAACTTGCGCGCCAGGGTGAGGTGGGCGCGGAAGGCCCGGGCCTCCGGGGTGAACCCCCGCGCGGCGAGCGCCGATTCCAGCCGGGCGACCAGCGCGAACAGGGTCGCGGGCGCCCGGCTGGGGGCGCACCAGAGGACCCGCGCCCGGGGGAAGCTGCCGGCCTGGTCCATGCGCAGGGCGAAGGGCTGGGTCCACACCGCGTCCGCCGCCAGGTGTGCCGCCTGCACGCGCTCGGGCGTCAGTCCACCCAGGAAGTGCAGCGTCAGGTGCAGGTCGAGCGGATGGGCGGGGCGGGCGCCGTACGGGATCAGGGGCCGGGCCTGGGCCGCCAGGGCACGCGCGGTCGCCGGGTCCGGCCACAGGCCGAAGAACCAGCGCTCAGGCATGGGTCGGCGCCGGTCCGGTGAGCCGCTCCAACAGCCCTTCGAGCGCGACCTGGACCGCCTGCCGACGGACCTCCCCCCGGTCCCCGGCGAAGTGCAGGCACCGCGCCCAGGGCGGGGCGCCGGGGACCGACCAGGCGAGCCAGACGGTGCCCACGGGCTTGTCCGGGCTGCCGCCGTCCGGGCCGGCGATGCCGCTGACGGCGACCGCGACCTGGGCCCGGCTGCGGGCCAGGGCGCCGACCACCATCTCCAGGACCACGGGTTCGCTGACCGCCCCGTGGCGTGCCAGGGTTTCAGTCCGTACCCCCAGCAGGTCCGTCTTGGACTCGTTGCTGTAGGTCACGAAGCCGCGCTCGAACCAGGCGCTGCTCCCGGCGAGGTCCGTCACCACCTTGGCGATCCAGCCGCCGGTGCAGGACTCCGCCGCGGTGAGGTGCAGCCCTTGGGCCAGCAGCAGGGCGCCGAGGCGGGCGGCGAGGGGGGTGAGGGCTTCGGTCATCTTCAGATGCCACCATGAGTCGGGAAAAAACGTCAGTTGCCTGCGACCGTCTTGGTCATCGTGGCGGCCAGCGCGCGCCGCGAGGTCGTTGGTCCGCACAGCGGACCCTACGGAACGCGGCCTTACCGTAGGGCCGCTGTGCGGACCAAGTGGCGCGGGATTCGGTGGACTGCGCTATCGCTTGTCCACCCTAGGGCCTATCCTTGAGGGTCAGCGCCGCGGACACTGTGACCCGCGCCCCCCGGTCGGTCTCGATCGGCGTTCCGGCCAACGCACGCGTAGGGAGCGCCGCGCGCACCTGAAACCCCGCGAATCTCGGCGGTTATCGGGTGCGCACGGTGCACCCTAGGGGCACCGGCGCGGCTCCGGCCGGGACGATGAGCGCGGCCCCAGTCCACCCGGCCCCGCCTTCAGGGTGCCATCGACCACGCCGGAGACGCAACTATGACCAGACCCGCGGACCTGATCGAGAACCTGACCTTCGATGAGATACCGCTCGGGGCCCGCGCGTCTCTGCAGCGGCGCCTGACCATTGAGGACATCAAGCTGTTCGCCGTGATCTCCGGCGATGTGAACCCCGCCCATGTAGACGCGGATTATGCCAACAGCAGCCGCTTCCACCATATCATCGCCCACGGCATGTGGGGCGGGGCCCTGATCTCCGCCCTGCTGGGCACCCGGATGCCGGGGCCCGGGACCATCTATCTCGGCCAGACGCTGCGCTTCCTGGCGCCGGTCTCGCTCGGCGATGTGTTGACGGTCAGCATCGAGGCGGTGGAGCGGGACGAGGCGAAACACCGGATCAAGTTCCATTGTCTGGGCATCACCCAAGACGGCAAGACGGCGATCGAGGGCGACGCGGAGGTGCTGGCCCCGACGACCAAGATCCGGCGCCCGCGCACGCTGCTGCCGAGCGTGCGCATGACGGAGCGGGTGCACCTGCACGGCTTGCTGGAGGGGGCCTCCCAGTTGGCGCCGCTGACCACCGCCATCGTGCACCCGGTGGACGCCCAGGCCTTGCGCGTTGCCCTGGCGGCGGCGGAGCAGGGGTTGATCGTCCCGGTGTTCGTGGGGCCCGAGGGACGCATCCGGGCGGCGGCCGCGGCGGCCGGGCTCGACCTGGGCGACCACCGCCTGGTCGCGACCGAACACAGTCACGCGGCGGCGCAGCGCGCGGTCGCCCTGGCCCGGGAGGGCGCGGTCGGCGCGCTGATGAGCGGCACCGCGCATGTCGATGAGTTCTTGCGTGCCGTGCTGCAACCCGCGCTTGGGCTGCGGACCGAGCGGCGCCTGAGCCATGTGATGGCCTTCGACGTGCCCACCTACCCGCGCCCGCTCTTCATCACGGACGCGGCGATCAACCTGGCCCCGACCCTGGAGGAGAAGGCGGACATCGTCCGCAACGCGATCGACCTGGCGCACGCGGTGGGCATCGCGAACCCGCGGGTGGCTATCCTGTGCGCGGTGGAGGAGGTCAATCCGCGCATGGCCGCGACGCTGGACGCCGCCGCCCTGTGCAAGATGGCCCAACGCGGTCAGATCACCGGCGGCACCCTCGACGGCCCGCTGGCCTTCGACAGCGCCGTCTCGGCGGCCGTCGCGCAGGCCGGCGACCTCGGGTCCGCCGTCGCCGGGTGCGCCGATATCCTGGTCGCCCCGGACCTCGAATCCGCCAACATGCTGGTCAAGCAGTTGATCCATCTGGCCGACGCCACGGGCGCCGGGGTGGTGGTCGGGGCCCGGGTCCCCCTGATACTCACGGGCCCCGCCGATGACCCGATCAGCGCGATGGCGTCCAGCGCGCTCGCGCTCCTGCTGGCGCGGCAGCAGGCCGGTCAGTAAGTCAAAGGCCGGGAGTTGCTCACGCCAAAACGTGCGAGGCAAAGCGGGGCCTTAGCATCGTAGGGTGGACAAGCGCAGCGCAGTCCACCAGCCGCAGCGCGGGATTCGGTGGACTGCGCCGGCGCTTGTCCACCCTACGGCCGTAACGATGGATCAAGGCCCGCCCTACGGAGACCGGTCGCGGGTGGCAAAGCCGGCGCGCGATCGTCACAATCGTGGCCCAACGCCGGGGGACCGGTACCCGCAAGACCTTGACCTGAAGCAGCACCCCGTGGACGACATCGATATCCTGGTGGAACATAAGCCATCCCCCGCCAAGCTGGAGGTCATCGGGGTCGACGGCTGGCCCATCTGGCGCAAGGGGCCGGGGGTCTTTCCCTGGCGCTACACCCAGACCGAGACCTGTTACGTCCTGCGCGGCCGGTTCCAGGTCACCCCGGAGGGCGGCAGCCCCCAGACCTTCACCCGCGGTGACCTGATCCGCTTCCCGGCCGGGCTCGCCTGCACCTGGGAGATCGAGGAGGCGGTGGAGAAGCACTATCGGCTGGACTGAGGGCCCGGTAGGGTGCGCACGGCGCACCCTACGGGAGTCACCGCGCTGGGTGGCCCCACGACTCCCGGCCAAGACATCAGACCTGGTAGGCGACGGTTCCCTAGATAAGTTAAACAAGCCCACCGGGGCTTATCGCGTCGTTGTCGTTGTCGTAATCGGAGACGCGATGCAATTTGGCGTGCGAGAGAATCCGGGTCGGTACGATAACCTCGACAACGACAACGACAACGACAACGACAACGATTGTACTCGTTGTTTCACTTAGTTCTGAATCGTTGCTGGAGGAATAGAGACCCATGCCCACCATCGGAACCCCCTTCACCCCCACCGCCACCAAGGTCCTGCTGTGCGGTGCCGGCGAACTCGGCAAGGAAGTCGTTATCGAATTCAAACGCCTGGGGGTGGAGGTCATCGCCTGCGACCGCTACGCCAACGCCCCCGCCATGCAGGTCGCCGACCGCGCCTACAGTTTCTCCATGCTGGACGGTGCCGAACTGCGCCGCGTGATCGAGCTGGAGCGCCCGGACTTCGTGGTCCCGGAGATCGAGGCGATCGCCACCGACACCCTGGTCGCGCTGGAGTCCGAGGGCTTCACCGTGATCCCCACCGCACGCGCCGCGCGCCTCACCATGAATCGGGAGGGCATCCGTCGGCTGGTGGCGGAGGAGTTGGGCATCCCCACCTCCCCCTATCTCTTTGCCGACACCCCGGAGGAGTTCGGCAGAGGGGTCGCGGACATCGGCCTGCCCTGCGTGGTCAAGCCCATCATGAGTTCCTCCGGCAAGGGCCAGAGCCTGGTGCGTTTCCCCGAGGAGATCGGCGACGCCTGGGAGTATGCCCAGGGCGGCGGGCGCACCGGTGCCGGCCGGGTCATCGTCGAGGGCTTCATCCCCTTCGACTACGAGATCACCCTGCTGACCGTGCGCCACCGCGACGGCACCAGCTTCTGCGCCCCCATCGGCCACCGCCAGGAGGACGGCGACTATCGCGAGTCCTGGCAGCCCCAGCCCATGACCGAGGCCGCCCTGACGCGCGCCCGGGAGATCGCTGGGCAGGTCACGGCGGCCCTGGGCGGGCGCGGGATCTTCGGGGTGGAACTGTTCGTCCGCGGGGAGGAGGTCATCTTCAGCGAGGTCTCCCCGCGCCCTCACGATACCGGCATGGTGACCCTGATCTCCCAGGACCTGTCCGAGTTTGCGCTGCACGCCCGCGCCATCCTGGGGCTGCCGATCCCGGAGATCCGCCAACTCGGCCCCGCCGCCTCCGCCGTCATCCTGGTCGAGGGCGAGTCCGAGCGCGCCCGCTTCGGCAACCTCGCCGCCGCCCTGACCGAGCCGGGGACCGACCTGCGGCTCTTCGGCAAGCCGGAAGTGCACGGCCGGCGGCGCATGGGCGTGGCCCTGGCGCGCGGGGTGGACATCGCCGACGCCAAGGCGAAGGCACTGAAGGTCGCGGCGAAGGTGCAGGTCAGCCTCGACTGACCGGGAAGCGGATTGTCCGCACTGGACCGAGGTCGCCGCGCTGGTGCGCTCCGGCGCGGTGCGCCTGCTGCCGGCCGGGCACGACGGCGGGGGCGGCGGCTCACCGATGATCCAGGAGGGCTATCACCTGTGGCTCGCGGGCGGTAAGGACCCCAACGTGATGCGCCTCACCTGTCTCGGGATGCTCGATGAGATGTGGCGCGTGCGGCCCATCACCCTGGACGAGATCCGGCGCGCCTTGGGGGCCGTCGCGACTCTGGAGGTCGCTGCGGCCGGGGCGCCCGGCGCGGCCCCCGTGCCCCGGCGCTGAGCGTCGCCCGGCGTCCTGCGCCGGCCCCGCGACCCGCAGTCCAAGGCGCCAGCCTTGGATTTCCAATACTGAGGTTTAAATTTTCCCTCACTCACTGGTGAGTTCGGGGTTATTCTCTACCGGGCATGGTCCCGATCCAGATTTCCGTCGCAGGGCACCCACCCTGTCCCGGAACCGCCGCGCGGCCCGCCGCCCCACCGGAACCAGCCAGTCGGCACGCGAGTGCTGCGCCACCCAGTGCCCCGACCGCCCCTAGGGGGCCAGTCGCGGCGCTGGGCGAGCGCGCACCGAATACAGAAAAACTGATCCTGAGGAGGAGACATGTCCAACAAGCATCCGATCGTCGCCGTGACCGGTTCGTCCGGGGCCGGCACCAGCACCGTCAAGAACGCCCTGGAGCGCATCTTCCAGCGCATCGGGGCGCGCGCCGCCTTCGTCGCCGGTGACAGCTTCCACCGCTACAACCGCATGGAAATGAAGGCGGAACTGGCCAAGACCAAGGCCGAGGGCGTCAATCTGAGCCACTTCGGCCCGGAGGGCAATCTGTTCGACAAGCAGTTGGAGCTGTTTCAGGAGTACGGGCGCACCGGCACCGGGCAGCGACGCCAATACATCCACGACGAGGGCGAGGCCGCGCTCTACGACCGCGAGCCCGGGACCTTCACCGACTGGGAACCGATCCCGCAGGACACCGACCTGCTGTTCTATGAGGGTCTGCACGGCGGCGTGGTGGCTGGCGATATCGACATGGCGCGCGAGGTGGATCTCCTGATCGGCGTCTGTCCCACTATCAACCTGGAGTGGGTGCAGAAGCTCCGGCGCGACACCCGCGACCGCGGCTACAGCCCCGAGGACGTGATGTTCACCATCTACCGGCGGATGCACGACTACATGACCTACATCCTGCCGCAGTTCTCGGTTACCCATATCAACTTCCAGCGCATCCCGCTGACCGACACCTCCAACCCCCTGTGCGTCACCAACATCCCGACCGCCGACCAGAGCCTGGTGCTGATCCATTTCCTCAAGCCCAAGCCCAGCGTCGAATACAAGATCAACCTCAAGGGCCTGATCGACGGGACCATGATCACCGGCTTCAACACCCTCGTGATCCCCGGCGGCAAGATGATGTATGCAATGGAACTGATCCTGATCGACCGCATAGTGGAACTGATGAAGCGGCGCGGGCAGTTGGCGGAGTTCAAGGGTTGAGGGGCGCGCCCGGGCCGCGATCATCCTAGAAAGAGCAGTTCTCACACGGAGACACAAAGATCACAAAGGTTTCAACGCGATACGTAGGTCGAGGGGGTCGCCCGTGCGGTGATCGGCCCAACGCTTTCAATGATTCGTTTCTCTTTGTGTTCTTTGTGTCTTTGTGTGAGAAACTCCCGGATTCATGATCATCCCGAATCCGGGAATTTCTCACGCAATGGTGCCAACGCGGTCGGGTTGCGCCGCGCACACGGCTTCGGCCGGTGTCCTGTCGTCTATACCAGATGGCCGGGATTTTGTCTTCGGTGCCGTTGGCGTAGCCCCTTGAAGCAGTATGCAGACCTCGTCCACCGTGGCCAGCGCATCCATGGCCGCTCGGATGGTAGTGAGTTTCTGCGCGGTTGGCCATGACGGGTCCCAGTGCGCCCGCAAGCCCCCTATCGCCATTCGCGTGAGATGGCCGAAGGCGATGCACCGGATATCGCCGACCGTCGGTTTCATACCAGCCACGCGCAGCTCGGCCAACTCGCGCGTCAACAACCGCGCGAGCCCCGCCGCGTTCTCGAACAGCCAGGCGCGCGGCGTCGTGCCGCGGTCGCGGCAGACAAATACGGTATCGACGATGGATGAGGCCGTGCCATGGATATGGATGGATCCGCCCATTTCGGCCGGACACGGCAGGGAGGCGGAGCACGTCAGGCCCGCGTCGAGGATAGCCATTGCTGCGGCTTGATACGCCTCCTGCTTGTTGTGGTGGTAGGTGAACAGCAGCGGCGCGCCGGGCTTGAGTGCCGTCGCCATGCGTGTGTACACGGCGGCCAACCCTTCGGCGAAGTGTTCGATGTTGCGTTCGGCCGTTTCGTTGCCGGTCAGTTCGTCGAGGTGCCTGGTGGTCGTCAGCTCGAGGCCGGGGAAGTCGCCACCCATGAGCTTGCGCAGCCACACATAGCAAAAGTGCATCAGCTCACCGTACTGCACCATGCCGAAGTACGGTGGGTCGGTGAATACGCCGTCGAGGCTGTGCGGCGCCAGTTCGATGTCCGTTGAAGAAGCGCACCGGATGTCGATTTCACGCGGGGCGGCGTCGGGTAGTTCCGGGTTTTCTTCCCCGATCCATTCGCCGATGACATAGTGGGTGGTCTTCTTCTTGCCGCTGACCAACACCTCGAACGGTGCCGTGCAGTAGCGTTTTGCCTTGGTGTATTTCTCGGTGATGTTGACCCATGCGCCGGAGCCGATCGGCGAGCCGTTCGGGTTGCGCAGGCCGAGAAAATTGGATTCGACCTGCAAATAGCTCACCGGGAACCCGTGGATGGAAAAGATATCGAGAGATTTCAGTGCCATCGCATCGTAGCGGCAAAGCATGTTCTGATAGCGCAGCAGGTCGGACAGATTCGTTGCCAAGGCCCGCCGCACCCGCCGGTCAGTCACGCCGGAAATGAACCGCGCGCTCGTTTCCAGCGCGAGCAACTGCCGGTCATTGAACAGCTCGCTGAACCGCTCGTAGCCCCAGCGGTGCAGCCGCGAACTTTCGTCCCCGTCGGGGATGGTGTCGTCGGGTACGAACGACGGACTCATTTGTTTCCACGCCGCACCGGCTGCCGCGACGCGGGCCAGGTCGTCGGCGTCCGGTTTCTTGAACAGCCGACCGGGGCGGCTCTTCAGCTCTGGATTGTGGTATTCCATCGCAAACAGCCGATGGGTGGGTGGGCCCGCGCCGTGAAAGGGGGAGGCATTTATCTGGCCGCAATGCGGGCAGGCGCATTTGTTGCGCTTCACAGGGCCCTCGGTCCTGAGCCTCGCCCTGCAGGCGCACTTGCCGGGGGTCTTCGGGTCCACCACCTCGTTGAGGTCACCGCAGCCGGGGCAGATGAGCACATAGAATGGATGCCGCGCGTCCTCGGCGAGCGTATAGCCGGGAAACAGGTCGAATCCCTGACCGCAAGCGGTGCAGGTCCCCGTCTTCACCCACATGAAATATTTCACGTCGGCATCAACACGGCCGGTCACTGGACAGCGGGTCTTATAGAAATGACCAAGCTCGTGCGCCAGATGTTCGGCCAGGCGCCCGGCCGTTTCGGTGTAGGCGGCGAGGTCGACGGCGTCGATCTCCTCATGGACCACCCAGGCCGCCATCGGATTGATGTCCGCGCCGATGACGTTGCAGCCGATGCGGTTGGCTTCAAGCAGCGGTGTACCGCCCCCCATGAAGGGGTCGGCCACGGTGACGCCGGCAAGGCGGTGCGGCTTGAAGTAGCTGGATTCGATCGGCCCCTCGGCAAACTCCGACAACAAGAGCCCGCGGAACAGGGTGCCGGGGCGACGGGCAAACCACTTGTGAACGGCGATGATGGGGCGATAATTCTGCTGAATCTGCTTCTCGCGCAGTGCCAGTGCGGCAATGAAACCGATGTTGTAGTTTTTTTCGATACTCATTGGTTTGGCCGCCCTTGCGCCCCAATATCGGTCAGTGTGAAAATTCGAGATTCCTCGCCGCCGTTGAATCCGGCTGCCCCGTCCCGCTTGAGTCTAAGTGTCGGTATTTTCTCTGGAGTCCAAGCCGGACGTTTTCGACTCAGATTCAGGGTTGCGAGCCGGGGCGCATCGGCCACCGGGGTGGCGTATATCCGGGCCTTGGCCGCCCCCGGTGAAGGGGGGGCGCGAATACGAGGCTATTTCGTGCCTCTGCTTCCGCAGTACCAGTAGGTTGGATGATTCACTCCGCTCCCCTCAATCTCTACGGTGGTGGAACGCAATCGCGAAAGCTGTTGTGGCGATCCCTGTGCAAACGGGAACTGTGCACGCTCGCCTCTGCTCAGTCGCCAGTAACCAAGCCCTTGATCCAATCGCATTGTCCAGCGTTGGGTGTCCGACCATTCGATCACTAACTCCCGAGCGTGGGGGAGTGCTGGCTTCGCTAGCTCCCGAAACTCGAAACTCCCGATGGCCGCAAACAGGTCTTGAATTACTTCCACCCGCGTCTGTGCATCCCGCCAGTCGTGGAAGAGTAGATAAGGTTCACGGGTATCAACTCGGCTGAGAGTCTCCGTTGCGACGCGGATCTGAGTCCGGGGCACGATCCCGCCCGGGTATTCCTGTAGCGCAGCGACCAGGTTGTGCAACAGCAAGATATTCAGCGGGGACTTGAGGTAGCGGTCAGTGTAGATGATTCGGGTTATGGGCTGTGCCTGCCCAAGCCGCTGGGACAACGCGGTATCCCGCTGGCTGATGAGTTGCCAGGCACGTTTTCCGAAATCCGCGGCTGGGCCGTTCAACTCATTTAGAATCTGCACCTCACAGAGTCCGGCGACGGGACGGCGCAACTGTCCGGGCGCCACTTCGCCCCATGCAGCGGGAATCTGAGCTAGTTGACCGGGTCGCCCCATGCTGACGAAGCGCGTCTGGTCCATTCCGCCACCCCAGCCGGGACACGGTGCAAGTGCCGCCAAGTCACTAGCGGCCCAGGAAATAGATCGATCCGTGCCCGATACCTCGGCGATCAGTGGCAGTGCAAGTGATATTCGTGCGGCAGGCGTGGGCGGATGATCCGAGACGTGGACCTCGGCTCCAATAACGCTGGCAAGGGCCGCCAACTCATCGGCTTGGGGGATGGGCAACGCATCCAATGAGGAACGCGGCACGATCAGGCGGATTGCGATTCCAGAACTGCTCCAACGCAGCAAGTCCTCGCGCAAAGGCCAGGCCAAGGGTTCCCAGTCATTAGCCGTGCCACCCAGGTAAATTCGCACCTCGTTGATCGCCTGCTGCTGGATCTCGCGCCGCAAAGCCATGCCTAGCGGCTCCAGTTCAAGGCGGGTAGCCGGACCAAAGACACAGAGTTCATCCGGAAGCGCCAGTGCTGCCAGATAACGTTCACTGAGCACCGCGCTAGCGGCCAATCGGTCCAGCAGGTCGACGTGATGCTGAGTGTCATGGCTCAGCAGACAGACCTGACAGGCCTTGTCGCAGCGGCATTCGAGGAGTTGCCGCGCCGCGGTGAGCAGGCCGGGCAGGTTCGACACCACTTGACCAACATAGCCAGCTCCACCGTCGGCGGTGTCGAACAGGAAGATGGAATGGGCTGGCTCCCCGCCAATCCCGCGCGTCGGGGACACACTGACACCGATCTCATCCTCCTCGATCCCGATGTGTTGGCAGAGGGCGCGCCGCAGGACCACGGCGATGGAGAATGCGCCGATCTCATCGATCGGTCGCCCACTGTCCAGCTCGCGCAGTTGCAATTCAAAGATATCGGTGTGGACTACGGTCCCAAGCCGCAGGCCCTGCTTGATGACGCCCGGCTCCGCATTACCCGGGCATTGTATTTCTTGGTCGCCATTACGGCCGCCGCGCAGGCGTCTGTGGTTGTCCAAAGATGGTGGCTTCTCCCCGTGGGGTCCCATCGAGTCGGCCCGACCGCAGCGCAGGCACAGGGCATAGCCCTGGCCATTCAGTCCGTCGCTGCGATGGAAGATGTGGCCGTTGGGACTATAGCGATAGCGCCCCAAGGCCGGGGACGGCAGCGCCATCCAAACGGCGCCTTCCAGCGAAATCAGCGGGTCGCGCACCGGAATGTACTGCTGGATGCTCACATTGTTGTGCGGCTGCCAGCGGATATCGACTGCGAAGCCGGCGGGTTGCAGGTATTCCAACCGCTGGAGTTTCTTTGCATTTTTCTCATTGCACTGGGGGCAGTGCTCCGGACGGGTCGGTCTGGTGCCGCTGCCGCCACAGGTCGCACAGCGCCAAACCCAACGCAGTGACTGAACCTCGGTCCCGGCATTTAGTTGGGCGGGGAGGTGCCAGTTCAACGAGACCCCTCCACTGCGATAGACGCGGCCGTCTAGTGCCGTATCAGTACCCGGGGCGTAGTCACGGATGGCAATGGTCAGTTCACGCGAGGGCGCACCGCGGCTCTGGGCGCGATTGTCTTCCCGCTGGACGCGCATGGCATTCAGGGTATCGAGTGTACTGGTTTGCAAGGTGACCACCCCGGTCGGAAAACCGTAGCCCGGCAGGAAGCCCCGGGTCGCTAGCTCGCCGAGTAGATATTCCTCGCGTAAACGCTTCAACTGGAAGCCGATGGCGCGCTCCGGCTTACTGTTGCGCTCGTGCGTATTTACGACCTCCAGATTGGCAAGCAGGGCATGCAGTTCCTCCCGCCAGTTGGCCTCGACGCTCTCCAATGCGGCCCCAGTCTGGGCTAGCAGCCGTTCGGGGGGAATGCCAGCGAGGGCCGATCGACGGCACAAGCGCTGCAGTGGCATCTCCAGTGCGGCGATGGTGTCGGTGTGGCGGCACCAGTCTTGGAATCGCGCTGAGGGTGATGAGCGATCGTCGCCGTCCGGCCGTTCAAAGAACCAACCGGCAGTCAGCCGAAAGGGTCCATCGCCCTTTTCCTTGAACAGGAAATCCGTCAGGGCGAGCGCGTTGATGTGTCGCTGCACGATACGTCCGCTCTGCAACGCCACCTGTGGTACTGCCAGGGCCGTCTCAAATGGCCACAACGGATTGCGGAAAACGGCCTCGCCCTGGGGGGTGTTCTTGCAAAGCGTGAAACTCAGCGCCGCCGTCTCGCCACGGCGCCCGGCTCGGCCAGCGCGTTGCAAGAAGTTGGCGGGATGGGGTGGGACATTATTCATCGCAACGGCTGACAGCCCGCCGATATCCACGCCCATCTCCATCGTGGTTGAACAACTCAAAAGGTTGATCTTACCCTCTTTGAATTCGCCTTCGCGGCGGGACAGCAGTGTCCCATCGATCTGGGCCGAATGTTCAACGGCTCGGAAATAGTTGCTGAAGCTGGCGATACGATCATTGATGTCCGTCCATGCACCCTCTCGGCGCAACGCGGTGATCAATGGCTCCGTCGCCAGCCAGTGCTCAGCCTGTTCCTGGTCATCATTCCAAAATGGCTTCGGCAGCCTCGGCATTTGAACCTGCCGACACTTCACCAGAGTATCGTTCGGGTGTTCCGGGAGGTAGGGCGTGATGCCGAGGAAGGTCACTGGCAGCAATCGGCGCGTCACCGGGCAGAACCAAGCGTCACGGACCTCTGTGATCTCCGCGCGAGCCGGAAGGTCCAAGTTACGTCGCCCGGACTCCCCAGGGGTCAGGATGGGCAATAATGCGTCCCATAAAGAAAAAATAATTTCTTCAATCTCTGAGCGTCCGTGCCCATCCTCGGGATCGAGCTTCAGGGCATAGGCCAAGAGCCGTACCAGGCGTGATCGCCGTCCTTGGCTCGTCCGGGCCGTCGGCCAGCCCTTTTCACCTCGATTCGTCGTCTCCTTGTCCGGGGGGACAATTACTGTCGGTCTACCCGGATAGCCGATCCAACGCAGCATGTCCCGTGGAATGTTGACGGCCATCCAGCCGCGAATCTGCATGTCGATCACGACGCGCAGAAGATCCCGCCAATCGCGCAATCCCACACCGCGCCGAGCCAATACGGCAGGCAACTCCGTGATCTGAGCAACAGCAGGATAGTCGAGCCGCAAGAGGCCCAAGCCCTCCAGGGAAAACTGTCGTTTCGGTCGAAACAGGAACTCCCGCCATAGGCAAAGCTCGGCGATCTGGCGGTCGGTAAGTCCGAAGGTCAGGTCCCGGAGCGAGGCAACCACCCAGCCATTAAATGGGCCCCAACTGAGCAGGTAGTTGGCTGCGTCTAGCCAGCTCAGGCTAGCGGCCTTCGGATTCTGCAGTTGGGCGAGCCTAGCGCGGTAGTCTGCGAGGATGCCGGCAATGACAGTGCTGTTTGGCAGTCCCTCAAGTTCCACGACTTTTGCTTTGACTTCGTCCACTTGCCGGTCATCAGCCTGCCCCGAGAGTGTCGCGACGCGGTGATACAGCAGGCTACGTACATAGTTGCGCTCGGCCTCCTGCTGCAATCTGGCGGCGATACGTGCCGTACCCTGTCGACTGTCGGTGAAGGCGATAAGGCGGCGGCCCCCGAGCGGCAACGCGTGTTCACCGGCTCGGCGGGGCAAGGGCTGGACCTGATCCAATAGCAGCGGAATTGCAGTCTGCAACAGGAAAGGTGCCCCGATGCGCCCCGGCCGGAACTGCGGCCAATGACCATGCTGCTCGCTGCCGCAGGTCGGGCAGGTGAGGTGGTTGTCGTGGTTCGGCACCTGAAGTGCGACCCGCACGGCATCCGCTGCCGACGCATCGAGTTGGTTGTTCTTGCTCAGGCCCGCGATCGTATCGCCCGTTCCCGAGGGGACCACCAGACGTTTGAGTCCCTGCGTTGGCCCCTGCGATAGGTCATCGTCGTCAAGCAGTGACTCCCCGTCGGGGTCGGTCGCCTCCAGGTTGAGTTGGAATTCGTCCTCATCGCGTGCCGAAGTCGCCGATCTCAGCCAGTCGCCACCGTCCTCGCAGTGCAGGGTCGCGGACAGTACTTCCTGGCCGCAATCGGCGCATTGCACCAATTCAAACACAGGGTAATTACAGTCGGTACAATGTTCCTGACGCTCAAGATAGACCCGGCCGAAAGACCACGCCGGACTGTCCAGCGCCGTCCCCGTGCGACCGTTGCAGCCCGGATTCACACAAGCCCAAAGTCCGGCCTGTCCCCGCTGGAAGAGGTGACCACGCAACGGCAGCAGCGGTGTACCATCAATATCCACGGCGCCGGTGCAGAGGTCCAGCAGCGCTAGGGCCTGCTGACGGCCCTGATCGCTGTCCGGTTCGCCCACAAGACGAACCAAGTCCGAGAGGCGCGTTGGTTGCTCCACAAGACGGCCGCGCAGATCGCGCACCTTCAGGCTTCCGCCCAGCGTCCTGAAGCGCTCCCCGGGCGACTGCCCCCGCAGGCGTTCAAATGCCGGCAAGGGGGCATTGCGTTGGCACAAATCCTCCGGTAGAGCGGGGATCTGGCGCTGCCCAGTGATGACGGTTACACGTTCAATCCCCACGCCGGCAATATTTGCTAGGAAGGTCTGGAGTTGGTCGCGGGTGTCCTCGCCGCTGCCAATGGTCGCCGAGGTCGCCACAAAATGAACCTGCTCGGCGTCGCAACCGAAGGCATGAAGCACCCGGCGCAGCAGTAAGGTCAGTTCCGCGGCCTGAGAACCGATGTAGCTGTGGGCCTCGTCGATCACGATCCAGCGCAGTCGGCCCTGGGATTGCGCCAGGATAGGCCGGTCGATGCCCCGTACCAGCATGTATTCCAACATGGTCGCGTTGGTGACCAGCATCGGCGGCGGATTGGCGCGCAACTCGTCCCGTCCGGCCACCTCGCTGCTCCATTGCCGATCGCGGCGTGGTGGGGACCGATCCGGGGTTTCTCCGTTATAGAGGCACCAGCGAACCTTGCCGCTGAAGGGCTCCGACCAGGCTGCGAGGCGATCTTTTTGGCTCTTGATCAGGGCATTTAGCGGATAAAGAAACAGCGCCCGCACCCCGGTGAGCGGTGCGCCTTGCTCGATCGCCTCCGCGGCCAAGTCGTTGAGGATCGGGATCAGGAAGCACTCAGTCTTTCCCGAGCCGGTGCCGCTGCTGACCAAGACGGAACGCGGCGGACTGGCCTCGATCAATGCGCGCCAGGCTTCCAACTGGTGCAGATAGGGTTGGCGTTTGCGCGGGAAGGCATAGTCTGCAGCCAGTTTCGGCGGTGGGTTGGCCAGTGCCTTCACCAACTCGGGGTGCAACAGGTGCCCGGCGAGTTGACCCATACTCACCCCCGCGGGCTTCCAACCGAAGGTCGCCTCGAACACCGGGTCCGCCAGAAATGATCCCCCGGTGCCGGGACGCTGCTCGTAGATGCCCCGCAGATACTCTCGTAGCGGCTCGCTGCGGTAACCGAGAAGACTCAGGATGGCCCGGCTCGCGCCGCGCGTCAGGCGCTCGGTCAGTGTAGTGTAAAGGTCAGTCATGGCCGGCGAGTCCCTTATTCGTCCGCGGCTAGGCGGCTGCCAGGCCGAGGCAAAGTTGTATCGTCACAACGTCATCGAACCAGTCGGTATCGAATTCGCGCAGGCGCCGTAGCTCGAACACGACTGAGTCTGGGTATTCGTGGTCGGTCAGACATGCGTGCGCGGCGACAAAAGGGGCGCAGAGCACGGCACGATAGGGCGCGTAGCGGTTCTCGAAGCGTTCGCGAGGGGAGAGCTTCCACATCTGCTCCATGACACGGGGACCTTGGGTCCACTGCTCATCGGCCGCATGACGGCCAAGGAGCAGCGGCTCCTGAAGATCGCGGTGGAAGGCGATCTGCTCGGGGTGCAGGCGTGCCTGCCGCAAGGTCTGGTCTAACAGGGTTCGCTCCGGAAGCAGTGACTCTTGCAGCCAATCGCACAGAATGCCGAAACAGCGCAGACGCCTGACCGTGCGCTGCCGAAAGCCATCGAAGGTATCCCAGAGGATCGAGTCCCCTTGCCCGATCCCTGCCAAGGCGTCACGCAGGCCGCCGAAATGGGCCTTGGCCGCAGCCATCCAACAGGACTTGGGCACCAGGAACCAAGCGAAGGGCATTGTCTGCGCGAGCGACCAAACCAGATCGAAGTCGTTCTCGGATGCCTTCAGCAGGGTCAGCGCTAAGGTCCGCGGACATTGCACCAACCGCTTGATGATCTCAAGGGAATTGGCTGGATGCTCACGGGTCAGGCGGATATAGCCGAACAACCGGTCCCAATCCGTGGCATCGGGACTGTCGGAAAGGTCTTGGATGAGACTGTCCAGCATGGACTCGCGCTCAACGGCAACCGGATGCCGGATCGCCTGGGTCAACCCAGAGGCCCGGGTGTCGCTCATGGACTCAGCCTCTGCCTGATCGTCCCCCTCCTCGGTTGGGTGAACCGTCCACAGCAGGGGCCGAAAGCGCGCCCAACCACCATCGCGCCCAACCACCCACCAGGGGCCGATCTCCAATCCCTGCGGGACCTGCCAGGCGATTACACTCGGATCCGGATCGCGGGACAGCGTGATGGGGGGTTGCGCCAAGTCCCAAAGTGGAAACATCTGCAGCGTCACGGTCTCCTGCCAGTCGTCGGCCAGCTGGGCCTGCGCGGCCGGCGGCAGGAAGACCCGCCCCGCCTCTCGCAGTGGTCTCAACTCCAGGTCATACCGCGCCACTTCAATGCACGCAAGTGTTTGCACCGAATCACTCAAGACCAGGCGTGCCCGTGCGTTTACATCGGGCACCATGGCCAACAGGCTAGCTAATGGTTCTTGAATCAGGTGCAGTGGAATCTGGAACTCGCCCTGACCCCGGTCCTTCAGCGGCAACCGCAACCACAGCAGCCTCTGCAAGTCCGCGTCGCCAGACTCCGTGGACCTGAGCGTTGCCTCGACGTAGTACCTGCCAGAACCTTCCGGTCCGCGGGCTACGGCCAGCGTGCCGCCAAGCCGTTCCATCGCCACAAGCTCGTTATCGCCAAGGGTCCGGCCTGCATGGGCGAAAGCCCCGCCCCGTCGTGGTGCGGGCAGCAGAACATCAATGGGTGTTTGTCCCGGCCAGGAAAGCCGGAATGCAATGCTGGTCAGATCGGGCGGAGCCTGCGCGTCCAATTCCAGCCGAGCGCCCGTTTCCGTCTGCGTAAGTACCAGGCCGATGGATGGGGGGACCTCGACGTGTCCGCCATCGAGACCGGAAAGTTCGATAAGACCAGTTTGGGTTCCTGAGCCAACACGCATCGCCACCTTTGTCCCAGGCGGGATGACCTCGATACAACGGCGCAACAGAGTCCCCCCTCGATCAGGATCGGTGGCCCGAATCCAGATGCGCCCCGTGCAGCGTGCGAGGTCTGAGGACCATGCGAGTCTACCGGTACCGGCAGAGCTCCAGGATAGCGCGCTTGGCGAGAGTGGACGGCTCCGGCTGTCCCCATCGACTGCGTAGATCGTTGGAGTACCCAGATATGGTAGGCGATTGCCAATCGCCACGGAAAGCTGTTTACCCGATAGTAGATAGGTGGTCTCCGCCATATCCTGGTCTGCGGCGCAACGGATATCGCAACGGTCACCATCCGCAGCGACCACTTGGACGGCGCCAGTAACCCGGTAGAGCACGCGTCTCAAGGGATCCAAACTGCCGATTCGGAGCACCTCACCGGCGCCAGGAGATGCCGTAACCTGATCGGCGGGGTCGACCGCGATGACGGCCTCGGGCTGGCGTGATCGTGCGGAACCCTCGGCAAGTAGTCGCCAGCCCGCGGCAGCCTGTCCTTGGATGAAGACCCATGGCAAGTCGCTCAGCCCTTGCTCTCCGGCGACCCTTATCCGGCTCTCCCGGACACCGTCGGAGATGGTCAAGGCGGCAGCGGCCATCGCCTTCCGACCCGTCAACGCAAGACCCAAGGAGTTCAAACCCTCGCAACGATAAAACGGCACTGTGTCACCGCGCGCGATCAACGATAGCAGCACCACCGTGCGCGTTTGTTCCGAGACGGTGAGCAACAGCCTCAAGCGATCGGGTACTTCCGTCCACCCGCTCCACTGTCTGAGTTGGTCGGGCTCGATCCGATCCGGCAGTGGTACGGCACTGGAAAGTGTCCACGCGTCACCCTGTCGAGTCAGTGTTCTCTGCCATCGGACCTTCGAGGTGGCCCCTTTCTCCAAGTCCTGTGCGTGACGCAACAGATTACCGAGCAACAACTCGACCGTGGAGTCATTGAGCGGCAGCGGCAAGGTCTCGCGCCACGAGGGATTAGCCCGATTCAAGGCGCGGATTGGTTCGTCAGCGTCTCGGATCAAAGGCTGCAGATCCGCTATGGCCTGCACCAGGCGAGCGCTGACCTCGAACACCACCTCCTGACGCAGGCTGACGGGTAACAACATGAACTCACGTCGCGCCAGGGACTCGATGGGGGTTTTGCCGCCTTCGTGTAGGGCGGTCAGCAACGCCCGGAAATAGTTGCTCAACCGCGTATCTGCATTATGCAGTAACTGCATCGGGATGCCGCCCTCACAGGCGATAGTAAGCAGAAATCGCTGCGTACCGCCTTCTTCGTGGATGATCTCACGTCCCCACCAATTCAATCCCAGCGTGATCCAATCTCGGACATGGGCACGCTCAGGGATCACACCGAGTACGGCGAAGATGGTTCTATAAGCAAAAACTCCACCGGAATACTCGCGTCGCCACGTCTCGGCTGCGAATAAGCAAAAACTTCATGAAAGCGTTTGAAGTCGTGCCCCGCCAGTACGCGTGGAAGCATCTTGCGGATCAGTGACTTGGCGATCGCATACTCACGTTCCGAGCATTTGTATGCGTACAACGGACGATGGTCTGGAACGGTCAGCCCCCGCTGTGCGATGAACTGCTCCAGCAATTCTTGCTGATCCATTATCCTCTCCGTGAACCAAAATGAGCGGCAGCCTCATCACCGGCTGCTCACGAGTGTTTGTCTTCAGCCGATCGTGTCATAATTGGCCCATAGACTGCGGGCATGTCTCGTACAAGTGATCCGGTCGGTGAAGCTGACGCACGCTACGAGCCGGGCCGAATGGTCTTCGGCCCAAGCGCGCCGTGGTCCTTGGGCGGTGGAAGGCCCAGAGCCGATACGGTGGATGTACTCGGATGACCTAGGCCACCCGCACCTCCACCTGTCGCCCCAGCGCGTGGGCGGCGGCCTCGATCTGATCCATGCGCGAGGTGTGCCGCAGGTCGAACAGGCGATCCACCTGGGGAAGGTGCCAGCCCAGACGGCGCGCGAGCTCCGATTTGCGGATGCCCTGCTCGGTCATGGCCTGGTAGACACCGAGCTTGGCGCACTCCAAGGCCGACGGGCGCACCGTTGGGCGGCCAGCGGGGGCAGAGGGCACCGGCAGGGGCTTGCGCGCATCGACATAGAACGACAGGGCCGACTCAAGGGCGTCGATCGCGTATAGCAAGGCCTCGTCGCTGTCCTCGCCTTGCGTGATCGCTTCCGGCACGTCGGGGAAGGTGAGGACAAAGCCGCCTTCCGGCTGCGCCTCAAGAAGGACGGGATAGTCGAACATGGCTTACTTCCCCTTTAATCCGAGCAGCGTTTGAATTCCTTCGCGTTCAGGAGTAAACGCTAGACGCTTCGGTAGCGGGAGTCAAGGCGGCCCCGCGCAGATCGTAGTCCCTGCGGCAAGTCGCTGATTCCTTGTTTATCCGCGCGGCCACTCCCGGATGCCGCTGCGCTCCATCCGGGCTACGGGGGGGGCGCGGCGAATACCCGCCCAGTCTCCGCAACGGTGTCACGAGCAAGTGGGACGGCCTCAAGAACCCGCCGCTGGACGCTCCGCCTGCAACAATGCCTTGAGCCGCTCGACCTCGGCCAGGGCGGCATCTTTCGCTTGAAGCGCGGCCTCTTTCGCTTGCCGCTCGGCCGCCAACGCAGCGCCGCGCTCTTCAAGTGCAGTTTCGGCCTCGTGCAGGCGGGCTTGAATGCAGCTTTGTTGGCGCAGGAAGTCCTGCCGCGCCTGGTAGCGGTCGTAGGCGTGCTCTTGCTCGGAGAAGGCCTTCAGGGTACTCATGGCTTGCCTCATTTCGGTGGTCTGCATCCACTCAGGTGGTTGGTCGGCATCCAGGTGCTCACCGTCCTTGAAAAACTTGAGCCAGCGCTGCTCCTCGGTTTCGACCTGTTCGGCGGCAAATTTGTTCAACTCGAACAGGTAGATTCCGCCGTGGTCGAGGAGACCCTGCCCGTGGTCGTCGCGCAGGCGGAAGCGATGGCTGTAATATGGGTCGTCCGGCAGCAGGTCTTCACCCAAGATCCATATTGAATAGGCGGGTTTCAGCAGGCGGTAGTCCTGACCGCTCTGCAGTTGTTTGTTGTAGATGGCGTTCCAGGTATACAGGATGCGTGCGGGCAGGTCCGGATAGGCCAATAACTGGATCTCGACCTGATGGAGTTGGCCCTGGTCGTCGCGCGCCTTGACATCGACGATGCTGAGCTTGTCGGTCAGGAACTCGCGTTCGTTGTAGGGGTTGAGGATCTCGACCTGGGTCACCGGGCGGGGCAGATCGGGGCCCAGGATGGCGTTGAGGAAATGGATCAGCAGGGCGCGGTTGGCCTCAGAGCCCAGGAGGGCCTTGAAGACACAGTCGATCTTGGGGTCGATGGCGTGGCGCATGGGGGAAGTCTAAGGCCGATCGGGGGCGGGGACAATCGGCCTCCATCGGGCATCCTCCACGCGGCGGTTGAGGGGTGACGGCAGTTCGGGGCCTGTTCCGACACCGCCGGGCGCTAGGCCACCCGCACCTCCACCTGTCGTCCCAGCGCGTGAGCGGCGGCCTCGATCTGATCCATGCGCGAGGTGTGCCGCAGGTCGAACAGGCGATCCACCTGGGGAAGGTGCCAGCCCAGGCGGCGGGCCAATTCCGACTTGCGGATGCCCTGCTCGGTCATGGCCTGGTAGACGCCAAGCTTGGCGCACTCCAAGGCCGACGGGCGCACGGTCGGGCGGCCCGAGGGGGCGGAGGGCGTCGGCAGGGGTTTGCGGGCATCGACATCAAGTGGGACCCTTGGCCGGGCTCAAAGGTCGCCCCCTGCTTGGAGAGTCAGCGTTTGAATTCCTTCGGCGGAACCGCTGCGCGTTCCGCCCGACCCCCAGCGCCAAGGCTGAAGCCTTGGACTCCAGGGGCGGTCAGCGACCGGCGGAGAAGAGCAGCCAGGCGCCGCCGAACCAGGAGGTCCCCACCAGCCCCAAGGCCAACTCCGGGGTCAGCCATTGGCCTGGTCCCAGGACCAGCAGCAGGGTGCCGCAGACGGCCAGGGTGGCGCCGGCCAGGGCGCGGCTGAGCCGGTCGCGTTTGGGTTCTTCCCCGCCGTGGGCGCTGTGCAGGGCGTTGGCGGCGGCGAGGGTGCGGCGCGCCTCCAGGTCGGCGGCGTGCAGGACGCGGTGCAGGACCAGCGGCAGGTCGGGCAACTGGTCGGCGATGGAGAGCAGGTTGCGCCGGGTCCGCTTGGTGAGGCCCTTGATGCCGACCTGGTCGCGCATCCAGCGCTCCATGTAGGGCTTGGCGGTGGTCCACAGGTCAAGCTCCGGATAAAGCATCCGGCCCAGGCCCTCGATGTTGAGCAGTGTCTTTTCCAGCAGGACGAGTTGGGGCTGGACCTCCATGTCGAAGCGCCGGGCGGTCTGGAAGAGGCGCACCAGGAAGTGCCCGAAGGAGATCTCGGCGAGCGGCTTCTCGAAGATCGGCTCGCAGACGGTGCGGATGGCGGACTCGAATTCGTCCACCCGGGTGCCGGGCGGGACCCAGCCGGACTCCACATGCAGTTCGGCCACGCGGCGGTAGTCGCGCTCGAAGAAGGCGAGCAGGTTCTCGGCCAGGTAGCGCTGGTCGTCGCTCGTCAAGGTGCCGACGATGCCGAAGTCGACCGCGATATAGCGCCCGCTGGGCTCGACGAAGATGTTGCCCGGGTGCATGTCGGCGTGGAAGAAGTTGTCCCGGAACACCTGGGTGAAGAAGATCTCCACGCCGCGCTCGCCCAAGAGTTTCATGCTCACGCCCTGGGCCTTGAGGCGGGTCACGTCGGATACCGGGGTGCCGTAGATGCGCTCCATCACCAGCACCGAGGCGCGGGTCCAGTCCCAGTAGATCTCCGGGATATAGAGCATCTCGCTGTGCAGCCAGTTGCGGCGCAGTTGCGAGCAGTTGGCCGCCTCGCGCTGCAGGTCGAGTTCGTCAAAGATGGTCTTTTCGTATTCCTTCACGACCTCGACCGGGCGCAGGCGTCGGCCGTCCGGCCAATAGCGCTCCGCCATGCGGGCGACGGTGTAGAGCAGGTCGATGTCCTGGCGGATGGTCTTCTCGATCCCCGGGCGCAGGACCTTCACCACCACTTGGGTGCCGTCCTTGAGCCGCCCGGTGTGGACCTGGGCGACGGAGGCGGACGCCAGCGGGCGCAGCTCGAATTCGTCCAGGACCTCGCCGACCGGGCAGCCCCAAGCCTGCTCGATCAGTGCCTGCGCCTGGGCCCCGGGGAAGGGCGGGACCCGGTCCTGGAGCTTGGCCAGTTCCACCGCCAGGTCGTCGGGGAGCAGGTCGCGGCGGGTGGAGAGGATCTGGCCGAACTTGACGAAGATCGGCCCCAGGTCCTCCAGCACCAGGCGCACGCGCACCGGGTAGCTGGGCAGTTCACCGCGCAGCCAGTACCAGGGCGTGACATAAAGCATCCAGCGCAGCGGGCGGAACAGGTGGGTGGCGAGGATGACCTCGTCCAGGCCATGACGCAGCAGCACCCAGTTGATACGGAACAGGCGCAGTGCCTGACGCGGGCCGATCATCGGGGGTCGCCGCGCTCCGCGTCCGCCAGGACGGCGAGCCGCGCGATCCGGGCGGCCAGGCGCTCGACGTCGTCGCGCAGGCCGTCGACCTGGCGCAGGAACTCGTCCACCTCATAGCGGGTGGGCAGCAGGCGCGACTCCTCCTCCAGATATTCCTTGAGGTTGGCCTTCAGCGTCTCCCCCGTGCGCCCGCCCCAGTCGCCCGCCGCGCGCAGGGTGCGCCCGATCTGGTTGGCGATGGGGTCGCCCAGCACCTTGGCCAGTTGCTCCTCCCAGTCGATGGCGAGCCCCGCCAGGGCGTCGCTCAAGGCTTGGGCGACGGCGGCGTCGCCCTCGATCTGCACCGCGCCGGAGGACAGTTGGGACTCCTTGCGCTTGGCCGTCATCATGCGCAACAGGTCGAGCGGGGCGCCGCGGATCAGGCAGTCCGGGGTGGCGTCATAGGCGCCGAAGACCTGCACCCGGTCGGGACCGGGGATCAGGGTCAGGCGCGTCCCCAGGCCCGCGATGTCGATGCAGATGATGTGGCCGTAGGTGGGCGCGAAGGCGCGCGCACCCTCGGGGTCGAGCGCGATGTACTGGTTCAGCGCGCCTTCGATTGCGGCCAGCAGGCCCGCGGGGATCGCGAAGTCCGCCCGGGCGCCCGGGTCCTGCACAGTGTCGTCTGTGGTCACAGCTTGTACCCCCGATGGATGGCGACCACCCCGCCGGTCAGGTTGAAGTAGGTGCAGCGCTCGAACCCGGCCGTGTCCATCATGGTGCGCAGGCCCTCCTGGTCCGGGTGCATCCGGATGGACTCGGCCAGGTAGCGGTAGCTCTCGGCGTCGTTGGTGACCAGCCGGCCCAGGATGGGCAGCACGTTGAAGGAGTAGAGGTCATAGACGCGGCTGAAGGCCTTGCTGGTGGGGTGGGAGAACTCCAGGATCAGCGCGCGCCCGCCGGGGCGCAGGACCCGGAACATCTCGGCGATGGCCCACTCCTTATGGGTGACGTTGCGCAGCCCGAAGCCGATGGTCACGCAGTCGAAGTACTCGGAGACGAAGGGCAGCCGCTCGGCGTTGGCCAGGGCATAGTTGAGGTTGCCCACCCGCCCCTGGTCGAGCTGGCGCTCCCGGCCGCGCGAGAGCATGGCCTCGTTGATGTCGGTCATCACCACCTGGCCCGTGGGCCCGACGATGCCGGCGAAGCGCGCCGCCAGGTCCCCGGTGCCGGAGGCGAGATCCAGCACCCGCTGGCCGCGGCGCACCCCGGCGAGTGCGATGGCGTGGCGCTTCCAGAGCCGGTGGATGCCGAGCGACATCAGGTCGTTCATGAGGTCGTAGCGCGAAGCCACGGAGTCGAAGACCTCGCGCACCCGCACCGCCTTTTCCTCGACCGGCACCTGTTGGTAGCCGAAATGGGTCGTCTCTTGTTCCGCCATGGCCTTGGGTCTCTATCGCTCGTCTCGGGGGCTCGTCATGGGGCGCGATTCTACATGATGGCGGGGGCGCCCCGGGCGGCGCGTGCCGGGGTAGCATCGTGGCGCCCGTGGTGGATGCGGCGCGCGCGACCGCGGTGCCCGGTTCGCCCAAATCCGGCAATTGCTCTCACAAAGACACAAAGACACAAAGAAAAACAGATCATTGGAGACGTTGGGCCGATCACCGTCGACCTCATCGACCTGCATATCGTTTTGAAAATCTGTGTGATCTTTGTGTCTCTGTGAGAGATCTGCTCTTTCCAGGGTTAGCTAGAACCAAGGCCCGTCTTGCCGGGATTCCGGGCGGGGCGAGTGGCTCGGGGGGCTCTGGGTCGCCGGGGCGGCGCCCGCGCGATCCCGGTCGCCGTGATCGCAGACGGACGCTGAGGGTGCTGCGGTCACCCGGCGAGCGGGTGTAACCTTAGCCCATCGAATGTTGCCGAGACCGCACCGGATGCCAAGCCCTGACGCCGACGGACCTGTCCGTCTACTGCACCTGTCGGATATTCACTTGCGTGCCGGCAGCGCCTGGGACGCGAACCCGGTGTTGCGGGATCTGGCCCGCTTCATCGCCGGCGAGGTTCGGCACGGGCTGGTGCCCGATCTGGTCGCAGTCACCGGGGACCTGGCCCAGGCCGGAGCCGCCGATGAGTACGACCTGGCCGGCGACTGGTTGAGCCGCGTGCTGTGGCCGGTCCTGACGGGCGATGCCTCCAAGCCGCTGCCGTGCGACCGGCTGTTGCTGGTACCGGGCAATCACGATGTCGACCGGGCGCAGGTGGGCCGGCCGATCCGCGGCACGCAACAGACCCTCTTGGCGGCGGCACCGGGAATCGCGCAGGATCAGGTGGCGGAGGTGCTGGGAGACGCGGACGAGCGCCGGCGACTCCTCAAGCGCCACGCCGCCTACCTCGACTTCTATGGGGACTGGCTCGGCCTGCCCCCCGGGGAGGCGCGGTCCCTGCCCTGGTGGCAGCGCACCATCGAGATCCGCGGCCAACGCCTGCACCTTGCCGGGCTCGACTCCGCCTGGATGGCCTGCGGCGATCAGGACCGGGGCCGCCTGCTGCTCGGCCGTTACCAGATCAACCAGACCGTGCAGCACCCCGACGGCGAAGGCGCCCACTGGCGGCTCGCCCTGTTGCACCACCCCTGGGACTACCTGGCCGAGTTCGACTGCGGTGAGGCGCGCCAGACCATCCACCTGCACCGGGACCTGGTGCTGCGCGGCCACCTCCACGCAGGGGATGCCTCCTTCGTCCGGCCCCCGGACCCCGCCCGCGCCTGCCTGGAACTGGCCGCCGGCTGTGTCTATGACGGCAGCCGCCACCCCAACGCCTTCCAGTGGATCGAGCTCTGGCCAGACCCCAAGCGCGTGCGGGTCCTGTTCCGCACCTGGGTCAAGGGCACCTGGCAGATCGACCGCAACCAACCGGGCTGCCCGGACGGCCTGGCCGAGTTTCTCCTCGCCCCGCCCGCTCCCGGGACCGCCGCTGGTGCACCGCCGCCGCCCCCCGCCGACCCCCGCAAATACCTGACCGACCTCTGGACCGAGACCGCCCACCTCGATATCCGCGGTCTGGTCACGGGCAGTGCCAAGGCCCACAGCTTCCCCATCGCCGACCTCTATATCGAGCTCCAGGCGACCGGCGCCGCGGCCGGGCCGGACCGCGAGGGCCACGCATCGCGCCTGGACGCCCGCGCCGACCAACCACTGAGCGCCGCCCTGGTCAACCCGCGGCTCGTCATCGTCGGCGACCCCGGCTGCGGCAAGACCACCTTCCTGCGCTGGGTCGCCCACTGCCTGACCGCCGACCGGCTCGGCCGCGACCCGGGCGCCGCCGCCCGGCACCTGGCCCTGGCGGCGGGTCCGAGCGGGGTCCGGCTGCCGCTCTTGGTCCCGATCGCCGACTGGCTCGACTTCATGGAGCGCGCCACCGCCAACGGCCACGGTCTCGACCTGGCCGTCTGCGCCGACTGGCTCCCGCACTATCTGGGCGCCCGCGCCGGACACGCCAACCAGGGCCTGAGCGCCGACGCCTTCCGCGACTTGCTGGCCGCGGGTCAAGCCCTGATCCTGCTCGACGGACTCGACGAGGCCCCCGACCGGCGCCAACGCCAGCAGGCCGCGACCCTGATCGAGCGCCTGGCCCTGGCCTACCCCGACTGCCCCCTGGTCGTCACCAGCCGCCCCGCCGCCCTCCAGGACGCCCCCGTCCTGACCGGCTTCGCCCAGACCACCATCGAGGCCCTGGACCCTGCCGCCATCGACGGCTTCCTCACCCGTTGGAGCAACGCCCTCTTCGCCGACCATCCGGAACGCGCGCACGCTCACCACCGTGAGCTGGCCGCCGCGCTCGCCTCGCGCCCCGAGATCCGCCGCCTCGCCCGCAACACCGTCATGCTCACCGCGCTCGCCGTGGTGCACTGGAACGACAAGCGCCTGCCCGAGCAGCGCGCCGAGCTCTATGAGTCCATCATCCGGTGGCTGAGCGAGGCGCGCGAGCGGCGCCCCGGGCGGGAAAAACCCCAGCGCTGCCGCCAACTCCTGGCGGACCTGGCGCTTACCATGCAGTCGGACGCGCAGGGTCGCCAGGTCCAGGTCAGCCGCCGCTGGGCGGCCGAGCGCCTGGCCCAGCGCTTCGCCCCGACCTGCGCCGGTGATCCCGCGGCGATCGAGCGCGCCGAGACCTTTCTCGCCGAGGAGGAGCTCGACAGCGGGATCCTGGTGCGCCGCGGCCACCAATTGCGCTTCTGGCACCTGACCTTCCAGGAATACCTGGCCGCCCAGGCCTTGGCTGGCCGCCAGGATGCCGAGCGCGCGGCCCTGCTCCTGGGACCCGGCGCCAACCCGGCCCTCTATCGCCCGGAGTGGCGCGAGAGCGTCCTGCTGCTCGGCGGCGTGCTCTACCTGCAAGGGGCCGATAAGGTGGACGGCCTGGTCAGTGCCATCCTCGGCCGCCTTGGTCCCCAGGCCGGTCGGACCGCACGCCACAGTGCCGGGGGGGTCCTGGGCGCTCTGTTCCGTGGTCTGGGCCGCGGCGCGAGCCGAGCGGACCAGGCACGCACTGCCGGGCTCGTGGGGGCCTTGGTGCGGGATCTGGCCCCCTTCGGGTACCGCCCGGCCGACCCGCGCTACGCCCGGTGCCTCGACGCCGCCCTGGCCGTTTTCGATCCGCAGCAGGCCCCGGCCATCCCGCTCCCGGACCGCATCGCCGCCGCCGAGGCCCTGGCCCAGGCCGGCGACCCGCGGCTGGGTTGGGCGCATCCCGAGCGCTGGGTGGAGATCCCCGGTGGACGCTTCCTGATGGGCGCGCAGAAGGAGGACGAGCAAGCGCCAGGCTATGATCCGGAGGCCAGTGATCGCGAGGCCCCGCCGCATGAGGTCTGCCTCGAAGGCTTCCGGATCGCCTGCTTCCCGGTCACGGTCGCCGAGTTCACCGAGTTCCTGGACGACGAGGACCACACAGACCCGCGCTGGTGGCAGGCCGGCGGTGCCGACCAGCCCCCGGTCCCCGACCAGTGGGAGGAGCAGCAGGCCCACCCCAGCCGCCCGGTGGTCGGGGTCTCCTGGTATCAGGCGATGGCCTTCTGCGCCTGGCTCAGCGCCCGGCTCCGGCACCCCCACGGCCCCAAGGGCCGCATTCTGCTGCCCGCCGACCGCGAGGTCCGCCTGCCGACCGAGGCCGAGTGGGAGTTTGCCGCCCGCGGTGAGGCGGGCCGGCGCTACCCCTGGGGCGATGCGCCGCCGGACGCGCAGCGCGCCAACTTCAGCGACACCAAGGTCGGAAGCCCGAGCCCCGTGGGGGTCTTTCCCGGCGACCGTACGCCCGAGGGGGTCATGGACCTGGCCGGGAACGTCTTGGAGTGGTGCCTCGACGCCTATCGCGAGGAACACTACGCCGACTGTCTGCGCCAAGGCGCGGCGACCGACCCGCTCGCGACCGGCGACGGCGGGTCGCCGCGCGTGCTGCGCGGCGGGGCCTTCGTCGGCCGGGCCTGGCTCCTGCGCTCGACGAACCGGTTCAGGGACGTGCCCTGGAACCGGGTCCGGAACGTCGGGTTCCGCTGCGTCCTGGCCGCGCGCCGCCAGCCTTGACCCTTCGACCCATGCATCCTTGCCCGCTCGTGCGGCTCAGCGAATCTGGCGACACCGGAGCACGGGGCCGTCCGGGGTGTCGACCGCGTGCCGCCTCGGGGCGCTGAGCGCTCCGGGACGCATTCCCACGCGGGGTGCAGTAAGGGTAGGGTTAGCAGGGCTACCGGGCCCGGGGCAGCTCAGCGTCCGCCTCCACCAGCACCTCGACGATCCCGGGACGCGGAGCCGGGATGGTTGCCTCCGGCAGGTGCTTGTGCTCGGGAAAGCCGGGCAGGTCCGGGAAATGGGGGGTGCTGTCGTAACGAAAGATCAATCGCTGGTCTGGACCCTGACAGTGATACCGATAATCCAAATGGCAGAGGACCTCGGATTGCATCGCCAGCGCTTCGTTGATCTCCAGCAGCCGACCATGCGCGAAACGGATGCGGATCCGGAGGTTGGCGCGGGCCGGGGTTAGCAACTCCTCGAGGTAGGATTCCACATAGGCCCCGCGTAAGGCCGCAAGGGCGCCCTCCACCCCCTGGAGGTAGTCCGCAAGCCGTCTATGCGGCCTCATGCAGCCGCCGGTCCAGATCGGCGCGCAAGGCCAGGAAATGCCGGTAGTCGTTGGCCCAGTCGACGGTGCACGCATCATCGCCCAGTTCACCCTGGCAATAGCGGGCGAAGAAGTCCTCTGAGCTGATGGCCGCCTCGGCCTCAAAGCGACTCAGGCGCTTGGTGACGGCGACCAGTGCGTCCAGGGGGGAATCGAACTGAAGGCTCTGTTTGCGCATAGGTAGGGGCTCGGTTGGGATGGGATGAGTCTAGCGGAAGCACGCGCAGGGCGAAACTCCGCAGGAGGTTCCGCCGATGTCGCCGCATTTGGGTCTCGTTCCCACGCTCCGCGTGGGTCTCGTTCCCACGCTCCGCGTGGAAATGCATCCCCGGACGCTCCGCGTCCTCTTGACCGCGATGGTCTTGCGGGCGGCGCAACCCGCGCGATTCGCGACGCGGAGCGTCGCGGGCGGCATTCCCACGCGGAGCGTGGGAACGAGAGGTGAGAGGAGCGCGGGAACGAGCGGCGACACCAGGGCCTTCTGGCTCCCACGCTCCAGCGTGGGAGCAAGCGCGGGCGCTCCGCGTCCGGTTGCAGTCTTGTAGGTCGGGTTAGGCGCGCCCATACGAAATCGCGTCGGAGCGCGGTGCCCGCGCGCGCCGTAACCCGACAGGCGCCATCGCTGTCGGGTTACGGCGCGCGATAAGCCTCTAATCAATAAAGCGAATTTGTTCCGCGCGCGCCTAACCCGACCTGCCGATCTGCACGTGCTCGAGGTAGTCGGACAGGCGCAAGTCGTTCATACGGGCTGCGCCTCGGCCAGCACCCGGGCGCGGAATTTCGGCGGCAGATCACCGGGCGTCAGCAGATCGACCGGTACGCCCAAGAGGTCTTCCAGTTCGACTTGCAGATCGCCCAGGTCGAACAGCGTGGCACCGGGCAGTGCATCGACCAACAGATCGAGGTCGCTGTCGTCCCGGTCGGTGCCGTGCAGGACCGACCCGAAGATGCGGGGGTTCGCCGTATGGAAGCGCCGCGCCGTCTCGCGAACCGCGCCGCGTTTGCGCTCCAGTGCAACCGAGGGTTTCATGGGGACCGCTCCTGCTCGCGCAGCGCCTCGATCAGGTCTGCCGCGCTTCAGTGGAAAACGTCGATTCGGGCATTTCCAGGGTCAATTGGGTCATCGGCAGCTCCTGGGCTTGTGTCCGCGCGCTGGACGCTTGGGAAAGGAACGAGCGATCTCTGACCTTAGAATCGGCAATTGCTCACGCAAAGACGCCAAGAACGCAAAGAAGAATAGAACTTTGCCGGCGATGATCCCGTCACCCGGTAGGTGAACCGTACGACAGAGATATCGCATTGAAAAACTTTGCGTCTTTGCGTCTTTGCGTGAAACAAATGCTCTTTCCAGGCTGACTGCTTAGATCCGGACCTGAGTCTATCGTCCCGAATCCGCCGGCGCCAGAGCCCTTTGACCTCGGTCTCAAGCGGGGCTGATCGCGGTCGATGCCGGGTGGCCGGGTTCGTGAAGCCGCAGCCTCGGGGCGCGGGTTACGAAGCGGGGTTGCGTAACCGGACGCAACCTCGCTGGACCCGGCGGGCGAGGAATCCCCGCGGCGTTCGGCTAACCCGTAGGGCGGAACTCCGCAGGAGGTTCCGCCGATGTCGCAGGAGGTTCCGCCGCTGTCGCGGGAGTCGTGGCGGATCGCCCTGCGGGCATCCGTCCTACGTGCTCCGCAGGAGGTTCCGCGGCCTTGATCATCGATCCGGCTGCCCGGGCGGCAGTTGCCGCCCCGCGGTAGGTCGGCCTTCAGGCCGATCGGGGGCGCCGCAGTCGGCCTGAAGGCCGACCTACCATGGGCATCGCTGCGCTCTGCCCATCCTACGGGCTCGTTTCCACGCTCCGCGTGGAAATGCATCCCCGGACGCTCCGCGTCCCGTGACCGGGATGGTCGCGCGGGCGGTGCAACCCGCGCGATTCGCGACGCGGAGCGTCGCGAGAGGCATTCCCACGCGGAGCGTGGGAACGAGCGGCGGCACCAGGGTGACAGGCGTGCCTGACACTGTCATTCGCGATCAATCGGCGCCTTGCCGGCTATGCTGCGAGTACGGACGATGTTCGCCCCACGGAGCGCCCGACTGGCTGTTAGAATGCAGCCATCCGCTGGGCGCCTTCCGACTGCGATGCGGGACCACCGCGGGCACCCGGGCGAGCGCGCAACCCCACGTAAGCCCCAATACCCATCCGAGGTCTTCACCGCCATGCCGGAACCCGTCCCGACGCTGCGCGACATCCGCAAGGCCTGCGAACTCGGGCCTCTGCGGGGTTCTGCACTCAGCAAATTCTGGGTAGACACCGACGCCGCACGCGACCCGCACCGCTTCGTACGGCACAGCCTGCGTGAGCTGCTCGGGGACCGCGACGACTGCAAGATACTCTTCTGCGGCCATAGCGGTTCGGGCAAGTCCACGGAGATCAATAAGCTGATCAACGAGCTGGGCGCCGACTGGTTCGTCGTCGGCTTCTCGGTCCGCGACGAGATGAGCCTGACCGAGATCAACAGCGAGGATATCGTGCTGGTGCTGATGGAGCGTCTCGCCGCGGCGGCGCTGGAGGCTGGCCTCGCGATCGACCGGGAGGCACTCGGCGCCATTCACCACTGGTTCGATACCGTGAGCCACGAGCGGCAGGAGACCGACGCCCGGGCCGGGCGTATCGAGGCGGGGATCGAGGCGGGCACCCCATCATTGCTGGATATCGTCAAGCTCTTCGCCAGCTTCAAGGCCGAGGTGCGTTATGAAGCGAACAACAAGGAGACGCGGGTCGAACGCATCCGCCGCCGTCCCGGTGAATTGCTCGCCTATTCCAATCAGCTGGTCAATGCCGTGCGCAACGGACTCGGGGGCCGCCACCTGCTGTTCATCGTCGAGGATCTGGATAAGCTTGATATCGCCACGGCCCGCGAGGTCTTCTTCCTGCGGCCGAACATGCTGACCGGGCTTGACGCCAGCATCGTCTATACCATCCCCATCTTTGCCTTCCACTCACCCGAGGCCAGTCAAATCAGGAACCAATTCCACCGCGTGGTGCCGCTCCCGATGATCAAGGTCGCGGGACCCAGGGGTGAGCCGGAGGAAGGATTCCGCGTGGTGCGTGAGATCATCGTTCGCCGTTTGGGCGCATTCGCCCTCACCCCGGAAGCCCAGGACCTGCTGATCGAAAAAACCGGTGGGGTCTTGCAGCACGCCTTCGAGGTCATCGTGGGTGCCACCCTGTTGCGCGAGGCCCCGGTGCCCCTGGGCCAGGAGCAGATCCACTATAGCCTGCAACGGCGCAAGAGCGAGTTCCTCACCGAGATCACCCTCCCCTACACGGAGGTCGAGGGACTCAAGTACCGCAAGCAATTGTTCGACCGCCTGCGCGAGTGTCTCGCAGATCAGCGCGCCGGCAAGCCCGGCCGACCGACCGGAGAGGGTATCGATCAAGTCCTGCTGAAGTCATGCGCGCTGGTCGAATACAACGGGGAGTGCTGGCTCGGGGTCCACCCGCTGGTGCAGGACCTGTTGGACGAAGACCCGGCACTCTGAGCCCTTTACGGTCATGACAGCGGCCCCTCAAGACCCCGAACCGGGATCACTCGGCGACGACTGGGCCCTGTTGGCGAATGCCCTGGCCGACCCGCTGGCGCAACTCATCGCGGTCGAGGCCAAGGACCCGGCGCGGATGGACGAGCTGGAACTGCGGCTGGGTGAGCTGGCCGGCGTACGGCCCCTGGTCTGGGAACGGGTCAGTCCCGGACAGGATTCGGCAGAGTCGCTCTGGCGTCAGGCCCGTGAATGGGTCGGCGAGGCGCGCGGCGAGGGAGCGGACGCCCCCGCCTGCATTCCGCTCCTGGTGATCACCGTCGGGGCCTGGTCCGGGGACCGGGACGAGCGCGAGCGTCTGGTCGAATTCTGGCGGGGCATGAACCAATTGCGCGAGCGCTGGCACGCCCTGCCCGCCCAGGTCGTCTTCCTCTTGAGCGGTATCGCCTATGAGCATCTGACGCTCGATGCGGATCACTTGAAGCGCTGGATCGCACTCAAGGTGCACCCCGGGATCACGCTCCCGAGCCTGGGTGACCTGATGCGCCCCGGCACCGTCCTGGGTCCCGTGGTCGCTACCGGGCACCCGGCCGACCGGACGCTCGAACCGCCCCGGCGGCGTCGCTACCTGGACCTGCTCATCCGCCAGGCCCGGGATGCGGAGCACCGCGGGGAGGCCCCGGGCGCGCTGGCCCGGCGCTATTACCTGCCGATCGCCGCCGGCCTGCTGGCCCTCGGCGACCTCGCAGCGGCCGAGCACTGGCGCCGCCGGATCGCTGATGCGCAGACGCTGGACGGCCAGGACCGCGCGGCAGTCGAGCGACTGGACGAACAGATCGCGGACGTTCGCCGACGGATTCGCGCGGGCGAGTCGAACCCGTTCGGCTACGACTGCCTCCTCGCGCACAACGGCCGAGACACCCCGGCGGTGCGGGACTTGGCAGGGGCACTGGAGGCGCGGGGCATCCGTCCCTGGCTGGACGAGGAGCAGCTTCGCCCCGGCTTGTCATGGCATTCACTGTTGGAGCTTGGTGTACGCGCCTCCACGGCCGTGGCCGTGGTCATCGGCGCCGATGGGCTCGGACCCTGGGAAGACGCGGAGCTGCGCGCGGCGCTCGCGCGCGCGGTGCAGGACGGCCGTCCGGTCATCCCGATCCTGTTGCCCGACGCGCCGGCCGAGCCGGAACTGCCCCTCTTTCTCCGCAACCGGACCTGGGTCGATCTGCGCCGGGATCAGGAGGACGGCCTCGACCGGCTGGTATGGGGCATCACCGGGCGGCGGCCACTGCGGGCCGCGGTACTCGGCCACCCCACCCACCCCAACCCGACCCGCGCTGGGCGCAGAGAGCCCCCGGACGAGGGGATTGCGCGCGAGCCGAGGTCCGAAGTGATAGAGCGGTCGCAACGATCAAGCCCCACCGAGGCCCCGATCCGCCTCCTGCACCTCTCGGACCTGCACTTGCGGGCCGACCGCGCCTGGGATGCAGACCCGGTGCTGCGGTCGCTGGCGCGGTTCATCGGCGAGGAGGTCCGCGCCGGCCTGGCACCTGACCTGCTGGCGATCACCGGTGACCTCGCCTTCACGGGCCGGGCCGATGAGTACGCGCTGGCCCGCGATTGGCTGGACCGGGTCCTGTGGCCCCTGCTGCACGACGCCGCGGGCACGCCGCTGCCCCGGGATCGGCTGCTGCTCGTCCCCGGCAATCACGACGCGGACCGCGCCCGGATCGGCCGGAGCGCCCGGCATGTCCAGGACGCCTTGCTCGGCGAGCGTTCGCAAGCAGCGGTGGCCGAGATCCTCGGGGAGCCGACTGAACGGGAGGGACTGCTGCGGCGACACCAGGATTGGCTCGCCTTCCACGCCGACTGGCTCGGCACGCCCCAGATGCTGCCCTGGTGGCAACGCACCCTCACCATCAGGGGCCAGCGGGTCCACCTGGCCGGACTCGACTCCGCCTGGATGTCCAGCGGCGACCAGGACCGCGGTCGGCTCCTGCTCGGCCGCTACCAGGTCCACCAGACCGTGCTCCACCCGGACGGCGAAGACGCCGACTGGCGCCTCGCCCTGCTGCACCATCCCTGGGACTACCTGGCCGAGTGGGACCTGCACGAGTCCAGGCAGGCCGTCCACCTGCACCGGGACCTGTTGCTGCGCGGCCATCTGCACGCGGGCGAGGCTGCCCTGGTCCGACCACCCGACCCGGCACGCGCCTGCCTGGAAGTTGCCGCCGGCTGTGTCTACGACGGCAGCCGTCATCCGAATGCCTTCCAGTGGATCGAACTTTGGCCACAACATCGCGAGGACCCGCGCCGCGTCCACCTCCTATTGCGCGCCTGGATCAAGGGCGCCTGGACCATCGACCGCAATCAGCCCGGCTGCCCGGACGGGGAGGCGCACTTCGACCTCGCGGGGCCCCCGATCCACCAGGGCACGGTACCCCGGAACCCGCCGCAGGCTGACCCCCGCAAGTACCTGCAAGACCTGTGGTCCGACACCGCCTACATCGACATCCGCGGCCTGGTCACCGGCGGGGCCCAGGCCCATCGCTTTCCCATCGCTGACCTCTACATCGAACTGAAGGCGACCCGCGCCGCGGCCCCCATGCCGGCCGACGACGGCCCCGCACGCGCGCAGCGGGACCAAGACCCGCGCCTGGACATGCGCGCGGACCACCCCCTGCGCGCGGCCCTGGCCAACCCGCGCCTGATCATCGTCGGCGACCCCGGCTGCGGTAAGACCACCTTTTTGCGCTGGGTTGCCCACGCCCTGGCGGCGGACCGGCTCGGCCACGACCCCGGCGCCGCCGCCCGGTGTCTGGGGTTGGGACCGGGTCCGACCGGGGTGCGGCTGCCGCTGCTGGTCCCCATCGCCGACTGGCTCGACTTCATGGCGCGCGCCCAGGCCCGCCACCAAGGCCCGCTCCTGGCCGAATGCGCCGACTGGTTACCGCAATACCTGGGCGAGCGTGCCGGACTCGCCAACCAGGGCCTGACCGCGGACGCCTTCCGCGGCCTGCTCACCCGCGGCGAGGCCCTGATCCTGCTCGACGGGCTCGACGAGGCCCCCGACCGGCGCCGGCGCGAACAGGCCGCGACCCTGATCGAACGCCTCGCCCTGGCCTACCCGGAGTGCCCCCTGGTCGTCACCAGCCGCCCCGCCGCCCTGCGCGAGAGCGCCGTCCTGACCGGCTTCGCCCAGACCACCATCGAGGCCCTGGACCCGACCGCCATCGACGGCTTTCTCGAGCGCTGGAGCCGCGCACTCTTCGCGGGTCACCCCGAACGCGCCGCCGCCCACCACCGGGAACTGACCGCCGCGCTCGCCTCGCGACCCGAGATCCGCCGACTCGCCCGCAACACCGTCATGCTCACCGCGCTCGCCGTCGTGCATTGGAACGACAAGCGCCTGCCCGAGCAGCGGGCCGAACTCTACGAGTCCATCCTGCGCTGGCTGAGCGAGGCGCGCGAGCGGCGCCCCGGGCGGGAGAAGCCGCAGCGCTGCCGCCAGCTCCTGGGCGATCTGGCGCTCGCCATGCAGGACGACTCCAAGGGCCGGCAGGTCCAGGTCAGCCGCCGCTGGGCGGCCGAGCGCATTGCCCATCGCTTCGGCCGCCCCGGCGACGCCGAGGCCCGCGAGCGCGCCGACGCCTTCCTGGCCGAGGAGGAGATCGACAGCGGCATCGTCGTGCGCCGCGGCCATCAGCTCAGGTTCTGGCACCTGACCTTTCAGGAGTACCTCGCCGCCCAGGCCCTGGCCGGTCGCGCCGATACCGACCGGACCACGCTGCTCCTGGCCCCCGGCGGCACCGCGGCCCCCAAGCTCTATCGGCCGGAGTGGCGGGAGACGGTCCTGCTGCTCGGCGGCGTGCTCTGGCTGCAAGGTCAGGATCGGGTCGACGACCTGGTCGCGGCCGTGATCGACGCACTGGGCGAGCGGCCGACCCGCGCCGAACAGGCCCGCGCCGCCGGGCTCCTGGGGGCACTGGTGCGGGATCTGGCCCCCTTCGGCTACCGCCCGGCCGATCCGCGCTATGCGGAGATTCTCGCCGCCGCCCTGGCCGTCTTCGACCCGGCCCAGGCCGGCGCCATCCCGCTCGCCGACCGCATCGCCGCCGCCGAGGCCCTGGCCCAGGCCGGCGACCCGCGGCTGGGTTGGACGCATCCCGAACGCTGGGTCGAACTGCCGGGCGGGCGCTTCCTGATGGGCGCGCAGAAGCAAGACGAGAAGGCCCCCGGCTATGACCCCGGGGCGTACGACCACGAGGCCCCCGTCCATGAGGTCCAGGTCACCGGTTTCGGGATCAGCCGCTTCCCGGTGACGGTCGCCGAGTTTGGCGAGTTTCTGGAGGACGAGGACCACGCCGACGCGCGCTGGTGGCAGGCCGGCGGGGCGGACCAGCCCATCGAGCCGGGCAACTGGGAGGAGCAACAGACCCACCCCAGCCGCCCGGTGGTCGAGGTCTCCTGGTACCAGGCGATGGCCTTCTGCACCTGGCTCACCGATCGGCTGCGGCGACCGCAAGGCGCCAAGGGGACCATCCTGCTGCCCGCAGACCGCGAGGTCCGCCTGCCGACCGAGGCCGAGTGGGAATATGCCGCCCGCGGTGAGGCGGGCCGGCCCTACCCCTGGGGCGACGCGCTGCCGGACGCGCAGCGCGCCAACTTCGCCGACACCAAGGTCGGGCGCCCGAGCCCGGTGGGCGTCTTTCCCGGTGATCGGACACCCGAGGGGGTCATGGACCTGGCCGGGAACGTCTGGGAGTGGTGCCTCGACGCTTGGCGTGAGGAACAGTATGCCGAGTGCCTGCGGCAAGGAACGGCGACCGACCCGCGCGCGCCGGGCGATGTCGGGTCGCCGCGCGTGCTGCGCGGCGGGGCCTTCGGCGACCTGGCCAGGGGCCTGCGCTCGTCGGGCCGGGTCAGGGGCGGGCCCGGGGACCGGTTCCAGGACGTCGGGTTCCGCTGCGTCCTGGCCGCGCGCCGCCAGCCTTGACCCTTTGATCCTTTGACCCTTTCTTCCAACGGACCGCGCAGCGGTCCGTTTGCATTTACAACAGAATGACACTTTGTTACTGTCATTGTCAGTGTGAAATGACACTGCCAAGCACCGCTCCCCTGCTGCCATGCAACTGAGCCTCGAACAGGCCGCCGAACGCCTGGGCAAATCCGTCCGCCAGGTGCGCTACCTGATCCAGACCGGGGCGCTACGTGCGGCCAAGACCGGTGGGCGCTGGTTGATCGAGGCCGCCGACCTGCCGCTCAGCGAGCCGCAGCGGGCCGCCGTCGGGCGGCGCGAACACGCGCTGCGCGAGGCCGTGGAACAGGGCCTGGGCCTCACCGAGCCGCCCCCGCCGCGCTACTCGGTGCGCGATCTGAAGGCCTTTCAGATCGCCCTGCCGCTCTACCGGCAGGGCAGCGCGCTGCTCGGTGCGGACCATGCCGCCGTCCTGGCCCTGCACGGTGCCCTGGTCCTGCTCACCCAGGGTTGTCACCGCTTCGAGCACGACGACAAGGCGAGCGCCTACCGCGCCGGCCGGGATGCGGTGAGCCTGGCGCTGTGCGAACTGGTCCTCGCTGACCGCGAGGAGGCGGAACCGCTGATCCGCGCCATCGAGCAGGACCTGATGGCCGCCTTCTCCGGCCTGCTGCGCCGCCTGGAACGGCGCACCCGCCGATAAGCCTGGAAAGAGCACTTGGTTCACGCAAAGACGCAAAGACGCAAAGTTTTTCAATGCGATAGTTCTGTCGCTCGGCTCACCTGCCGAGTGACGGGACCATCGCTTGCAAGGTTCTGTTCTTCTTTGCGTTCTTTGCGTCTTTGCGTGATCAATTGCCGATTCTGGGATGAGTGATCGCAGCGCCCAGGCGCCACTCTTCGTCGATGCCCTGGCCCTGAATCAGTGGCTGCTGGAGCGCTTCGCGACGGCCGGTCACCCATTAGAACAGCGGGTGATCGCGCTTGGGTTCGATCTGCTTGAAACCCTGACACTCGCATTGAAGGGGCGGGAGCGGGAGGCCCGGATCGAGGAACTCGACGAGTTGTTGATCCGCCTGCGGGTCCTGCTGCGCCTGGCGGCGGACAGCGGGCGGCTGCGTCCGGAACAGTATGCCTATGTGCTGGGGTGCGTCGATAACATCGGCCGCCAACTGGGCGCGTGGCGGCGTTCGCTGCGGCCCGCGTGATGCGCTTGCCGCGGCGCGCGCGTGCTTGCACAATGGTCACGCCGGGCCATCAATGAACGGGTCGCCGCGCGTGCTGCGCGGCGGGGCCTTCGACAACCAGGCCAGGAACCTGCGCTCGACGAACCGGAACAGGAACGAGCCCGAGAACCGGAACCAGAACATCGGGTTCCGCTGCGTCCTGGCCGCGCGCCGCCAACCTGCCGCCGATACCCCGCTTACAGATAGGCGCCAGGCAGGACCCGGCCGGGGGTTCGCCTCCGAAATCCACTGCCGGCCCGTTCCAGTAGCCTGCCGTTCACGCGGTTGCGCGACCGTCCGGGCCGGCCCTTACAATCTAAATCCGGGAATTACTCACACAAACACACAAAGAACACCAAGAAAAAAAGATCATTGAAGGCGGTTGGCCGATCACCGCGTAGGTGACCTCTCCGGCCTTCATATCGCATTGATTATCTCTGTGATCTTTGTGTCTCCGTGTGAGAACTGCTCTTTCTGGGTTGCAACCGCCGCCCGAGACTTACCGTGAAGGTCGCGCAGCGACGCTGTGGGAGCGGCTTCAGCCGCGACGCGACCGCGCAAGCCGTGCCGGCCTCGTCGCGGCTGAAGCCGCTCCCACGGGGGACCGAGCCGGATGCGTAGCGTCCCCGCCGGCGCATTCGAGCGGATCGCCGCGTTCCCCACCCTGTGGGCCGCCTGGCACGCCTACCGCCAAGGGAAACGCCGCCGCCCGGCGGTGGCCGCCTTCGATCTGGATGCGGACTTAGCCATACTTGACCTGCATCGCGACCTGGCGGCCGGGGCCTTCACCCCCTCGCCCTACCGGCTCACCCTGGTCGCCGATCCCAAGGTGCGTATCGTCGCCGCCCCGGCGGTACGTGACCGGGTGCTCCAGCGCGCCCTGCTCGATACCATAGCGCCGGCCTACGAGCGCGGCTTCATCGACCAGAGCTACGCGGTCGGCCACGGGCGCGGGGCGCACCGGGCGGCGCTCGCCTATCTGGGCTGGATGCGCGAGTACCGCTACCGGCTGCACCTGGACATCCGCCACTACTTCGCCGCCATCGGGCACGCCTGCCTGCTGGACCTCGTCGCGCACCGGCTCGCGGACCAACGCACCCTGGCCCTGATCGCCGACCTGCTGGCGGCGGGCGGGGCGGTCTACCGGCATCCCCTGGCGGCGTTCGCCCTGGGCGAGCAGCGGGTGCCGCCGGGCCATGGCCTGCCCCTGGGCGGCTACTTGAGCCACTGGTCCGGCGGGCTCTACCTGGATGGGCTGGACCACCACGTCAAACGCGTTCTGAAGGTGCCGGGTTACCTGCGCTACATGGACGACTTTGTGCTCTTCGCCGAGCGGGCCGAGACGCTCGTGCGGGCGCGGGACATGATTGCCGACTGGTTGATGCGCGAGCGGGGGCTGACGCTCAAAGACCCGGTGGCGCCGCCCTTGGACAACCGACTGCCCGCGGTCTTCCTGGGCTTTCGCGTCAGCCGCGCCGGGATGGGTCCCGGCCCCAAGGCATTGCGGCGACTGCGGCGCCGCTTGCGCCGGGCCGACGACCTGGACCCGGAGCACCTGGCGCGCAGCCTGTTGGCGTTTCGCGGCATGTGGGGCGCCTTGGGCGGGTGAGCGCGTGGGTCTCGCTCCCACGCGGAAGCAGGGGAGCAAGTGCGGGCGCTCCGCGTCCATTACCCAAAATCCGGGAATTGCTCACACAAAGACACAAAGAACACAAAGAAAAACAGATCATTGAAGGCGTTGGGCCGATCACCGCCCGGGTGACCTCCTCGACCTACATATCGCGTTGAAAATCTTTGTGATCTTTGTGTCTCTGTGTGAGAACTGCTCTTTCTAGGATTACCAAGACCGGACGCGGAGCGCCCGCGCGGCATTCCCACGCGGAGCGTGGGAACGAGCGGCGGCACCAGGGTGACAAAGGTGCCTGACACTGTCATTCACACTGACAACGACACTCACAATCACAATGACAAAGTGTCAATCGTTGTCAATGCAAACGGACCGCTGCGCGGTCCGTTGGAAGAAAGGGTCAAAGGATCAAAGGGTCAAGGCTGGCGGCGCGCGGCCAGGACGCAGCGGAACCCGATGCTCTGGTTCCGGTACTCGGGCACGTACCTGATCCGGAACGTCGAGCGCAGGTCCCTGGCCAGGAAGTCGAAGGCCCCGCCGCGCAGCACGCGCGGCGACCCGCCGTCCCGCTGGTCATCAAGACGGAAATCGTCGCACCACTCCTCGACGTTGCCGGCCAGGTCCTCGATCCCCAGCCGCGCCTGGCGTGCGCGGTGGAAGATCCCGACCGGTGAGGTAACCCTGAGACCGGCTTCAAAGCTGTTGCAAATCCCGTCCTCCCAGGGGCCGCCCCACGGGTACTCATGGCCTTGCGGACCGCGGGCCGCGGCCTCCCATTCCCGCTCGCGCGGCAGTCGCCCGCCGGCCCACCGGCAGCACGCCTGCGCCTCCCAGAAGGAGACGCCGATCACCGGCTGGTTGGGGCCGTTCCAGCGGCGGTCCTGCCAATAGAGCGGCTCGGTGACGCCCTCCTGTTGCAGCCAGGCCCAGCCCTCGTCGGACCAGCAGTCGCGGTTGCCGTAGCCGCCGTCCTCCATGAAGGCGCGGTACTGGCTGTTGGTCACCAGGTAGCGTCCCAGCAGGAAGGGGGCCTCGATGCGGAGCGGTTCGTTCTCCTCGCCGTAGACATAGTCACCGGCCGGGACCTCGACATAGGCGGCGGGGTCGCGCAGGTCTGCGATCCGCGGATCGCCGAGGCGCCCCAGGCACAGCCCCAGGGTCTGGCGCGCGGGGATGGCGATCTCATCGTCAATGGCCGCGAGACAGGTGCGGCGCAAGGCCCCGATCAGGTCCTCCGGGACCCCATAGCCCTTGGCCAGGCAGAGTTCCAGGGCCTCGGCGACCAGCACGGCGGGGGCCGGGTTGGCCTTGACCGCGGCCCGGTCGAGGTCCGCGGCGAGCCGGGTCAGCAGGTCCAGGCCCCACTGGGCGTTGCGGTAGTTGAAGACCCCGGCGGCGAACAGGAACAGCAGGGTCGGGCGCCACTCGGGGACCGGGCCGCGGTCGCGGAAGACCTGGTCCAGGGCGGCGCGGTCCTCGCTGGTGCGGGCGATCCGCTCGGCGGCCAGGAACTCCTGGAAGCTCAGGTGATAGAAGGCGGCGCGCCCATTGGGGCGGGGCAGCAGCAGGCCGGAGCGGGTGAGCAGTTCCTCGCGCTGGACGGCGGGCTCGACCCGGCCCGACTCGTAGGCGGGATTGAGCCGGGCGAAGGCGCGCAGCAGGCGCTCCAGCTCCGCGTCGCTCGCCTCGGCGCTGGGGGTACGGCGGTCCTCGTCCAACCCCTCGCCGGTGTGCATGCCATGCGCAATGGCCTCCAGCCTGGCCTTGAGCGGCTCGCGGCTCCGGGCGTCGCCCGGGTAGCGGTTGTAGAGCACGTTGTCGAGGATGCGCTGATAGAGGTGATAGCGGTCCTCGGGCAGGCGCCGGCCGTTGCCGTAGATGACGCAGAGGGCGGTCAGCAGGAGCGGGTTCTCGGCGAGGGGCGCCAGGTCTTCGCGGGCCTCAATGCTCGCGAGCAGGCCGGCGGTGAGGTCCGCCTTGTCGAGCGTGTGAAACCAGCGGGTGACGAAGAGTTTCTGCAAGGGCTTGGGCAGGGGTTCCAGGGGCGCGCGCGGCAGGCCGAGTCTGGCGAGCCCGCCTTCGTCCAGCCCATAGGGGCGGCTGGTGAGCAGGATGCGGTTGCCGGCCTGATGCCAGTGCGGCAGGGCGTCGGCGAGGCCGGCGAGCAGCAGGGCGCGCGGGAAGAGGGTCCGGTCGTCGCGCGACTGGGAGACCGGGACCTCGTCCAACCCGTCCAGGAGCAGGAAGGCGCTGCCGGCCGCCAGGTGCGCCTGGAGCAGGTCGCCGTCGAGTCCGTCGGGCCGCAGGCGGCCGTCCACCCAGGCGGCCAGGGTCCGGGTGAGTTCGTCGCGGCACCAGTGGCGGCGGCCCTGGCCGCAGTCCATCGCCTCCCAGAATTCGCGCAGCGGGACCAGGAGCGGCAGGCGGGTGCGCAGGCTCATGGGCGGCGGCTCGGCGAAGCCCTCCGGGGGCGGGACCGCGTGGGCGCTCGGTGCACCGGGGAGGCCCTGCAGGACGGCCCAGCGGCAGAAGGTGGACTTGCCGGCGCCGGGCGGGGCCGGGCAATAGAGGGACTCCACGTCGATGCGTTGCAGGAGCAGGGTCGGCGGTGGTTGCTCCTGGTCCTTGGGTTGGTGCCCCTGATCGGGCGGTGCCGCGGGCGTCGTCACCGCCGGGCAATAGACCTGGCTCAGGGTCACGGCCTGGCCTTGCTGGGTGTCTTGCCCCAGCAGGTCGATGCCGCTGTAGGTGCGGCGCAGCCAGGTGAGATAGGCGGCGGGGATGGCCGGGGGCGCCGGCGTGGTCGGCGGCGTCAGGGGGTCTGTCGCACGCGGGAGTGCAAACTCGGCGGTGCCATCCGGGCAACCGGGCTGGTTGCGGTCGATGGCCCAGGCGCCCTTGACCCAGTGGCGGAAGAGGACCCGCACCCGTCTGGGGTTTGCGTCCAGTTCGATCCACTGGAAGGCGTTGGGGTGGCGGCTGCCGTCGTAGCAGCAGCCGGCGGCCAGTTCCAGGCAGGCGCGGGCGGGGTCCGGGGGGCGGATGAAGGACGCATCGCCCTCGTGCAGGTGACCGCGCAGGAGCAGGTCGCACTTCAAGTGGATGGTCTGGCGCGCCTCGTGGGTGTCGAACTCGGCCAGGTAGTCCCAGGGGTGGTGCAGCAAGGCGAGGCGCCAGTCGGCGCCCTCGGCGTCTGGGTGCAATACGGTCTGGTGGAGCTGGTAACGCCCGAGCAGCAGGCGATTGCGGTCCTGGTCGTCGCAGGCCATCCAGGCGGAGTCGAGCCCGGCGACATGCAGGCGCCGGCCGCGGATCTCCACCGTGCGCTGCCACCAGGGCAGGGGTTCGGGCGCACCGAGCCAGGCACCGTAGAAGGCGAGGTAGGCGGCGTGACGCCTGAGCAGGACCTCGCGCTGGGTGGCGCTGCCCAAGACTTGGGCGATCTGTTCTTGGTCGCATCGGGTCAGGAGGGCGCCTTGGGTGGCCTCGGCGATGAAGTTCACCGCGCCGCGATCGACATCGTGGTTGCCCGGCACCAGCAGGAGGCGGTCGCGTGGGAGCGGCCGGGACGGGTCGGGGGACAGGGCCGGCCACAGGCATTGGTCGAGCCAGTCCCAGGCCCGCAGGCAGGGCTCGTCGGGCGGTCGGTCCGCGGGGCATTGATACTCGGCGGCCTGCCCCGAGAAGGCCAGGTCCCCGGTGATGGCGACCAGATCGGGCACCAGTCCGGCCCCGACCTCCGCGCCAATGAACCGCGCCAGGGCGCGCAGCACCGGGTCGGCGTCCCAGGCCCGGTCGGCACGGAAGTGGATATCCGACAGGTGCAGGAGGCGGATCGGTCGGTCAGTGGCGTGGTTTGGCATCCGGTGCGAACTCGGCGACCTTGGGGATGCTCAGCGTACACCAGGACCAAAGATGCCGATACCCTTGCCGCTGCCCGGCCCGTTGAGCCTAGAATTGGCAATTGCTCACGCAAAGACGCCAAGAACGCAAAGAAGAACAGAACGTTGCAAGCGATGATCCCGTCACCCGGCAGGTGAGCCGTGCGACAGAGATACGGAGGCGACTTCTATCCTGACGCCTGGGGGATATCGCATTGAAAAACTTTGCGTCTTTGCGTCTTTGCGTGAAATAAATGCTCTTTCTGGGTTGAGCGGCCCAACAAGGTCGGCGGTCCGCACGACGGACCCACGCAACCGCAGCCTTTCGTAGGGTCCGCTGTGCGGACCGAGCGCTGCCGACGGCAGTGATGATCGAGGCTCAAGGATGGGCCTTGGGCTTGTCGCGCGGGCGGGGCAAGGCTACAGTCGCGGACGGCATCCGCCCCGGCGTTCCTGCGGGAAGCGGCGCGGATATTCTGGTCATGATGAAGGATTAACGGAGCCGGCACCTGTCTATGAGCCCCCGACTGTTCAGACTCGCCCCCGCCCTGTGCCTGCTCTTCGCCGTGGGCGCCCTGGCGGCCCCGGCCAAGCCGGCCGCCGAGCCCGGCGCCAAACCCATTCTGGAACCGCTGTGGGAGGTCGGTCTGTTCAACTTCGTGGCCGACCTGCCGCACTATCCCGGGTCCGACGAATCCCGGGTCTATGCCTTTCCCGCCCCCTTTGTCACCTATCGCGGCAAGTATCTGCGGGCGTCCCGCGGGGGGGTGCGGGGGATCTTCTATCAGAGCCCGCGCTGGGAGACCAGCATCTCGCTCTCCGGCAATCCGCCGGTGGATGAGGACAACGAGGCGCGGGCCGGGATGCCGGGCCTGGACGCCATCGGTGAGATCGGCCCTGCCGTGAAGTGGTATTTTCTCGGGCGCGACCCGGTGGACCGCCTCTATCTCCAGGCGTCCGCCCGTGCCGCGGCGGCCATCGACTTTGCCGACGGGCTCCAGGTCCGCTACCAGGGCGTCGCCGGCGGGCTGGAAGCGGTCTATTACAACCGCAGCCGCTTCCGCGACCAGCGGATCAAGTTCCAACTCGCGCTCGGGCTCCATGCCGCGGACCGGGTCTTCAACGGCTATTTCTATGACGTGGCCCCCGCCTATGCCACGTCCACGCGCCCGGCGTACCAGGCGGACGGCGGTTATAGCGGGGCCTCGCTGTCATTCTCCATGCAATACGACCTGAACCCCCGGATCGCGTTCGGCGTCTATTCGCGCTGGGACAATCTGAGCGGCACCGCCTTTGCCGACAGCCCGCTCGTGCGGCAGGAAAACAACGTGATCGTCGGGGCGGTCCTGATCCTGCGGCCGCTGCGCTCCGCGACCCTGGTGTCATCCGAAGAATTCGACTGAAATCCCGGTGCCGAACATGACTGAACAGACCAGTGAAAGCCGCCAGGGGTCCGGGGCCTCCCTGCTCCTGTGGTGCGTCGGCGTCCTGTGCATGGCCGCCGCCATCGGGTTCGGCGCCCAGGTGGAGGGGCAACTCCAGCAGCACCCGCTGGGTTATCTGGACCCGGGCCAGCCGCTCCTGCGGCAGGTCGCCCCCTGGCTCTTCGCCTTCAGCTTTCCCGTCGGGCTCGTGCTCTGCGCGCTGGCGACCCGGCTCCCCCTGGGCCGCGGTCGGCCTGGTGCCTGGGTGCTGGTGGCGGCGGCGGGTCTGCTGGTCGCCGCCCCGGTGCTGGTCCCGGGGCTCGCCGGCCGGGCCTCGGCCCCCGGGTTCTTCGGTACCGGCGGGGTGACCATCGCCCTGTGCGCCGCGGCGACATTCCTGGTACTGGGCCGCCTGCGCCGCACCCTGCCCGTCGCTGCGCGGGGTCCCCTGGATCTCCTGGTCTGGGGGCTCGCCTGCTTCGCCGTCGCCGCCTGGATCCTGTGCGGGACCGCCGCCATGCCGTCCCACCTGCTGTCCCCTGAGACCGTCCTGCGGCTGGGTACCCTGCCCTTTGCCATCGGGCAGATGAAGACGGTCCAGGCGCTGCTGGCCCTGGGCTGGGTCCTGGTCCTGCTGGCGGCCCTGGCCGCCCTGCGCCGCGGCCAGGGTCCGCAATGACCGCGGACCCACATCCCTCGCGCCTTGTCCCGGCGCTGCTCCTGGCGGTCGCCCTGGCCCTGGTCGCCGGCTGCAGCCAGGTCGGGTTCCTGTACGCCCAGTTGGACTGGCTGCTCCTGCGCTGGGTGGAGGACTACGTGGCGCTGGGCGACCAGCAGCGCGAGCGACTCAAGGGCGAGATCGCGGCCCTGCACACCTGGCACTGTGGGGCGCACCTGCCGCAGATCGGGACCCTGGTGGGCGAGCTCGAGGCCGACGTGGGCCAGGGCCGCCTCACGCCCGCGCGGGTCGATACGCACGCGGTGCGGGTCGAGGCCCTGTGGAGGGGGATGCTGGAGCGCGCCACCCCCGCGACCGCCCGGCTGCTGGCGGACCTGACGCAGGGCCAGTTGGACGACCTGTACCGCGCCCTGGAGAAGGGCAACGCCGCGGCTCAGCGCAAACTTCGCAAGGGCTCCCCGAGCGCCGTGGCCGCGGACTATGCGGACGGCGCCCGCGACGAATTCGAACGCTGGCTGGGACACCTCAATCGCGAGCAACTCGGCCTGATCACGCAGTGGAGCCACGCGGTGCGCCCACTGGGTCTCACCGGGCTCGACTATCGGCGCGCCTGGCAGGACCGGCTGCGGCCGTCGATCGCGGGCAACCGGGGTGACCCCGGTCGGCTGGAGGCCGTGCTCCGGGACGCATTCGCGCGGATGGCGCAGGAACAACCGCCCGCCTATCGGGAGACCCTGAGCGCGAATCGCGCCGTCACCTATGCCATGGTCGCCGCCGTCATCGCCCGTGCGGATGAGACCCAGCGCGCCCACCTGCACCGCTTTGCGAGCAAGCTGCGCACCGATTTGGCGGCGATCCGGTGTGATTGACGCGGCCTTGCGCATCATGCCGGCCATGGACCGGTGTAGGTCGCCCTTCAGGGCGACTAAGGGCTCGCCGCGTCGGCCGGTCGCCCTGAAGGGCGACCTACATTGGTGCCGGCCGCTGACCGGGATAATGATCGAGGGCGACACCCGCAATGACCACCGGTCCGCTGTCGGTCATGAGAACCGCGGTTGGGTCAAAGCCCTGGTCCGCCTCGTCAGGCGCCCGGGCGCACGGTCGCTGGTCGCCGCGGTGCTGCTCTCGGGCGCGGCCGGATTCCCCGCGGCGGCGGCGGACCTCCGGGTCGTGATCGAGGGCCTGGCCCACGAGCGCGGGGCCCTCTATCTGGCGCTCTACGACCGGGCGGAGACCTTTCTGGACGAGGCGCAGAGCGTGCGCCGCGGGCGTTGCCCGGCGCGGCTGCCGGGGCCGGTGCGCTTCGCGTGGGACGGGCTGGCCCCCGGGGACTATGCGGTGACCGTCTATCACGACGAGGACGGCGACGGTCGGCTCGGCCGCCTGATGGGGGTCGCCCCCGCCGAGGGCTTCGGGCTCAGCAACAATCCGAAGCTGCGCGGTCGCGCGAGCTTCGAGCAGGCCCGCGTGCACCTGCCGGGCGAGGGCCACGCGATCGCCATCACCCTGCGTTACCCGCCGCCGCCTGGTTTCGACGATGGGCCGCGATGATGAGCCTCATTGAGATCAGCGGGATCGCCAAGCGCTATGGCGAAACGCAGGCATTGGACGGGGTCGATCTGACGGTGCCGGCCGGGGCGGTGTTCGGCCTGCTCGGTCCCAACGGCGCCGGGAAGACCACCCTCCTGAACCTGCTCTTCGGCCTCACCCCGGCCTGCGCGGGTGAGATCCGGGTCGGCGGGCGTGAGCTGCGCAGATATCTCGGCGCTTTCCGCGCCGAGATGGGCTATGTGCCCCAGGATTTGGCCTTCTATCCGAGCCTGAGTGGGCGCCGGAACCTCGAGATCTTCGCGGGCGTGCTGGGGCTGCGCGGGGCGCGGCGGCGGGCCCGGGTCGCCGCCTGCATCGAGTTGACCGGTCTGGAGCGCTATGCCGGGCGCCGCAGTGAGGACTATTCGGGGGGACTCAAGCGCCGACTCAACCTGGCGATCGGTCTGTTGAACGAGCCCCGCATCCTCTGCCTGGACGAGCCGACGGTGGGCATCGACCCGCAGTCGCGCGCTTTCCTGCTGGAGCAGTTCCAGGCGCTCAACCGCGGCGGTGTCACCCTCATCTACAGTTCCCACTACATGGATGAGGTCCAGCAGATCTGCTCGCATGTCGCCATCCTCGACGGCGGGCGGGTCCTGGTCAGCGGTCCACTGGCGGCCTTGCTGCACGGCGGGGACCAGGTCATCGAGATCGGTCTGGCCCCCGGCAGCCGACTGCACGAGGAATGGCTCAGCGGGGTGCAGGCGGTCCGGGAGGGCGACCTGCTGCGGCTCGCCGCCGGGACCTCCATGGCGGCCCTGTCCGTCCTGCTCGGCCTGTTCGCGGCGCATGGGGTCGCGGTGACCCACCTGAGCTACGGCCGGCGCAACCTCGAGGACCTGTTCATGGCCTTGACCAACCGGAGCCTGCGCGACTGACATGGGACCCTTCCTGGCGCTGGTGGAAAAGGAGTTGCGGGTCCTCGCCACGGATCTGCACGGGCTCTTGGCGCTCTTCCTGATGCCGCCGGTGTTCATCCTGATCATGTCGCTGGCGCTCCAGGACAACCTGGGCGGCGGGCCCAAGCGTGCCATCCCGGTGCTGCTGGCCGATCGCGACGGGGGCGGTGCTGCGCTGGCGCTGGGCCGGGGCCTGGGCGGTATGGAGGGCTTCGCCTTCACCCAGGCCACGCCGCCCGACGCGGTCATCGAGTCCGACCTCACGGCGGACCGCTACAAGTTTGCGGTGGTGCTGCCGCCCGGCTGGAGCCAGGCGCTCGCGCACAGCCTGGACGAGCAACCGCCGCCCATCCCCGCCATCAGCCTGCTGATGGCGCCCTCGGTGCAGGTCGAACTGGCCCAACTGTTCCGCGCCTCGGCCTTCGGCGTGGCCCAGCAGGTGGTCACCGAACTCACGGTCCGCCGACTCGCCGGCGTGCTCGATCAGGTGCCGACGCTGCCGGCACCGCCGGTCGTCGAGCGCTACGTCTACGGCGCGGCGGGGGCGGCCATGCGCCCGAGTGCGGTGCAGCAGAGCGTGCCGGCGTGGCTGGTGTTCTCCATGTTCTTCGTGGTCATTCCCATCTCCACCACCTATCTGGTCGAGCGCCAGCAGGGCACCCTGATGCGACTGCGGGCCATGGGCATCCCGGCCTATCGCTCGCTGCTCGCCAAGGTGCTGCCCTATTACCTGGTCAATCAGGTCCAGATGGTCCTGATGATCCTGGTGGGCATGTCTCTGGTGCCGCTGTTCGGCGGCGGTGCCCTGGCACCGGGGTCCTCGCCCGGCGGTCTGCTGCTCATCTCCGGGGCGACCAGCCTGGCGGCGATCGGCTTCGCCCTGCTGGTCTCGGTGATCGCCCGCACCAGCGTCCAGGCCACCACCCTGGGCGGGGTCTCGAACATCGTCTTCGGCGCCCTGGGCGGGGTCATGGTCCCCAAGTTCATCATGCCCCCGACCATGCAGGCACTCACCCAGGTCTCGCCCATGGCCTGGGGCATGGAGGGCTTTCTGGACATCTTCCTGCGCGGCGGCGGCTGGCTCGACGTGGTGCCCGAGGCCGCGGCGCTGGCCCTGTTCGGGGCCCTGTGCCTTGCTATCGCCACTGCTATCTTTCATCGGTGATGTAGCGGTCAGCGGTCAGCGGTCAGCGGTCAGTGGTTAGTGGCTAGCTGAAGCGGTGTATTGGATAAGGGCTTGGGGCGCAGAAAAATGAAACATCCGCATGCTTTGAGTAAATTAAGGTGACAGACCCTTCCGACAGCGCATTCAAGGCCGAGCTCAAGGCGTTCATCATGAGCACCTGCGATCGGGACAGCGACCCCGCGAGCCTGGCCGACGGCGCGCCCCTGTTCGGCCCCGACAGCCCGCTCGCGCTCGATTCCATCGACGGGTTGCAGTTGTCCGTGGCGCTGGAGCGCCGGTTCGGCGTCAAGATCACCGACCCCAAGGTGTTTCGCCGGGTCTTCACCTCGGTGAACGCCCTCGCGGACTATCTGAGACGCCAACGGACCCCGCCCGGTTGAAGGCGCCCGGCGGGTCCATGGCACAGTCGCGGGTGCGCCGGCCGGCCGCCTGGCTGTGCGGCACCGGTCTGGTCTCGGCCCTCGGCGACGACCCGGTGGCGGCGCTGCGGGCCGGGCCGGTCGCGCTGCCGCGCGTCACGCTCGGTGAGACCGAAGGGAGTGTCCCCTATTACGCCATTGAGGGCGGTAGCGACGGCGGCGGCGCGGACCGGCGCCTGGAGGGCCTGGTCGCCCACGCCATCGGGCAGGCGCTGGGGGAGGCGGCCCTGACCGCCGCCGAGCGCGTCCGGGCCATGGTGCTGGTCGGAACCTCCTCGCTCGACCTCGGTCACTGGGAGGCGCTCTATCGGGCGGGGCTGGCCGACGGGGACGACAGCGCCTTCGTGGCCCTGGGCTCGCGCCACGGCAGCTACGGCACCCTCGCTGCCCTGGCCGCCGGGGTCATGGGCAGCCGTGGTCGTGAGTACCTGATCAGCACCGCCTGCTCCTCGAGCGCCAACGCCCTGCTCCAGGCCGTCCGCGCCATCCGCGGGGGGCTGGTGCGTCATGCCCTGGTGCTCGGGGTCGAGGTGTACAACCAATTGACGCTGCACGGCTTCAACTCCCTGGCACTGCTCTCGCGGGGGCATCTGCGCCCCTTCGACGCCCGCCGCGACGGGACCATCCTCGGCGAGGCCGTGGCGGCGGTGGTCCTCAGCGCCGATCCGACCTCCGGGTTCCGGCTCCTCGGCGGCTATAGCGAGGCCGACACCGCCAGCTTCACGGGCACGAGCCCGCAGGCGGTCGCGCGGGTCCTCGAGCGGACGCTGGCGGCCGGCGCGACCACCGTGGGCGAACTCACGGCGATCAAGGCCCACGGCACCGGCACCGGGGCCAACGACGCGGCCGAGGCGCAGGGGATGCGGCTGCTGTTCGGCCAGTCGGTGCCGCCGTTCAACTCGTTGAAGCCCTACCTTGGCCACACCCTGGGGGCGAGCGGGGCCGCCGAACTGGTACTCCTGTGCCGCTGTCTCGCCGCCGGCTTCTTCCCGGCGGCCCCCGAGGTGACGCAACTGGACCCCGACCTGGGGTTAGCCCCGGTGGCCGCGCACCTGCCGCTGACGCACGGGCGCTTCCTGCTCGACTTCTTTGGCTTCGGGGGGAACAGTTGCGGGCTGATGTTGGAGAGCGGGCTGAGTGAATGAATGTCTTGATCATAATGCCGGCTACGGGCAGGTGTAGGTCGCCCTTCAGGGCGACCAGGGGCCCGCGTCGGCGGTCCGTCGCCTTGAAGGGCGACTTACATTGGCGCAGGTCGATGGCTGGGATAATGGTAAAGGCCCGGATGAACCTGGAAGGAGCATTCGTTTCTCGCGTGCGTGAACAATTGCAGGATCCGGCGTGAACCGACCGGTCATCATCGCCGCCCACGGTCTGCAGGCCACCGCCGACGAGGCGCAGCTCAACCTGCGCCCGCAGGTCGCGCCGCTGTGCGGCCAGTCCTTTCGCCGTACCACGCGCTTCATCGATCTGGCACTGATCGGTGCCAACCGCTGTGCGCGCGAGACGGGCCGTCTCCCCGGGGCCGGCTGTGCCGTCTATCTGGCCACCGGCCGCGGCAATGCCGTCGGCACCATTGAGCAGATCCGCCAACTGATCCGCGACCGCCTGCCCCCCATGCCGGTCGCCTTCATGAATACCGCCAGTAACGCCGCCGCCTTCCACGTCGCATTGAGCCTCGGCCTCACCGGGGAAAACATGACCATCTCCCACGCGTCCTTCCCCTTCGAGGCGGCCCTGGAACTGGCCTGCCTCGGCCTGGCCGAGGGGTGTCTCGACGAGGCTTTGGTGGGGGCCGTCGATGAGCTGACCTTCCCGGTCGCCGACCACCGGCGCCGGCTCGACCTCGCACCCGAGGCACCGCTGGGTGAGGGCAGCCATTGGCTGTGGCTCGCCCGCGAAGGCCACGGCATCGGCGAATTGGCGGCCGTCGAGCGCTACCCGGACACAGGCGCGCTGGCCGCCGCCCTGCGCGAACTGGCGGTCGATGGCGCCGTGCTGGCCGGGGGCAACGGGGCCGATGCCGCGAGCCTCGCGCAACTCGCCGCCGCGGCGGGGATCGCCGGACGCTTTGATTACCTGGAGCGGGCTGGTCATTACGATTCCAATACGGCCTTCGCCGTCGTCGATTACCTGAGGCGTCGGCCCGCACCCATGCTGCTGCATGTGGGCCGCGGGCCGCGTAGGGAGTGGTCGCTGCTGGCGGTCCGCGCTCGGACATCCTGAGTCGGGAGAGCGGTATAATCTGGAGAAGGGCCGTAGGTTGGGGTGAGGAACGAACCCCAACACACTGAGCTGGGCTGGCGAATGTTGGGGTTCGTTCCTCACCCCAACCTACGGGTTGATCACCCCTGTGCGACCTCCCCATGGTCGGGGCTCCATTTTCTCAGCATCGCCTCCAAATCCAGAGCGCGCAACGGTTTGACGAGAAAGTCATCCATCCCTGCGGCAATGCATTTGTCACGGTCTTCTGCAAAGGCCCCGGCAGTTAACGCAATAATCGGTAACCGCGCCTTGCCGTGCTTGAGCTCCCAGTCACGGATCTCCTCGGTCGCCCGAAAGCCATCCATGACCGGCATCTGACAGTCCATCAAGACTAGGGTTGGAGTTGCACCGCCGGTGATGAAGTTGACGGCCTCCAGGCCGTTCTCGACATTCTCGACGTGCACCCCGTTCTTCTTGAGCAGGCCATTGATCACCTTGCGATTGATGGTATTGTCCTCTACGACCAGGATACATCCAATTCCAGCGTGTACTGTCCGCGGGATCGGAGCCAGGGCCAGCGCGCGCGGCTCCACGTGGCGACTCTCCGGTGCTGGCGTGACCTCTGTCAGGCGGACACGGAACCAGACGCGCGAGCCCTTTCCCGGTTCGCTTTCAATTCCGGTTTCACCGCCCATAAGCTGCGACAGACTGGTCACGATGGAGAGTCCCAAGCCAGACCCGCCGTACTCGCGGGTTATGGAACCGTCGACCTGCGAGAACGGCTTGAACAAGCGGTCGAGCTTGTCCTTCGCGATACCGATGCCGCTGTCGCTGACTGCGAGTTCCAACACGACGTCGTCATCATTGCGCTGAATTTCAGACCCTAGGATCTCAATTAAGCCCTGGGAGGTGAATTTGGCAGCGTTGCTGACGAGGTTGGTCAACATCTGTCGCAGACGCAGTGGATCGCCCCAATAGCGCACGCCGGCCGGCCCGGCCCACCGGCTCTCAATCTTCAGACCTTTTGCTTCGACGAACTCACGGAACAAGAGTGCGACGTCTTGGATCAACTGCTGCGGGTCGAACGCCGAGCCTTGGAGCTCCAGTTTGCCCGCTTCGACGCGTGACAGATCCAGGATGTCGTTCAGCAGGTTCAACAAGGCCTCCCCGGAATTGAGAATGGTGCGGGCATAGTCCTCGCGCGCGCGCTCCGGCGTCTCCGGCATCAGGAGCAATTGGGCCATGCCAAGTATCCCATTCATCGGCGTGCGGATCTCGTGGGACATCGTCGCGAGAAACTGGCTCTTGGCACGGGTTGCGGCTTCTGCCGCCTGCTGTGCCTCGCCCAGCTGTCGGGCAGCAATCCGTTGGGCGGCCAACACTTCCAGATGGCTATTGAATCCGGCCACCATGTCGGCCATTTCGTCCTTCACACTCGGCAGCGGCAACGCCGGTGGAATCGTCTCAGGATTCGCCTGCAAGCGGCTGAAGCCCCGCGATACATCCCGCACGGGCGCAACAACATGGCGCGCGAAGCGCGTAGCCAACAGGCCGATGACGACCAGGCCAATCAGCAGCAGAATGAAACCCGCATAGATCAATGCGTAAATCGGTTCGGTCAATACGCGGCGCGGCAGGGTGCCGACGAGCGCGCCTCCGGTGCGCGTCTCCGGGACGACGCTGAAGATGACCTTTTCGCCATCGAGTTGCAACGCCTGGATGGGATGACCAGCTTGCAGCAGGTCCCTGAAGGCCGGGGTCGCCTCCTGGCCCAATAGATTGGAGTCGCTGTGGTAAACAAAGCGTCCGTGCCGATCCAGCAACATCAGGCGCAGGTGCTCGGGGGTCTTGACTTCGTTTAGAAACGCCGTGATGACGATCGGCGTATCAATATTGATGACGAGCAACCCCACGACTTCCGTAGTGCCGGTCTCCGGCACGAAGTACCGTACGACCCGAGTTGCCGTCAGCACCCGTTTCTTGGTTGATGCGCGATTCAGGTTGTCCTCGATACCACGCCAGTACACCGGGGTCGGGTTGTCGCGCGCTTCATTCAGCATCGCGTGGACGCGCGCGTTGTCGACGTCGCGCACGTCGAGGGTGTCGCCAACGTGAAAGTGCTTGTCGTCGGTCGAAAACAGATCGATGGAAACGAGCCCTTTCACGCGCACATAGCTGTTGAGGATGTAGCCGATCTGCGCATGGGTGGTGAGTACTGAGAACGTGTCGATGTGGCTCTGGCCGTCCGCCTGGCTGCCCCGCAGCGCCTTGCCGATCGCCTCGTTGTCGGCGATGTTCGCCGAGAGGCTTTCGATCTGTTCGGAATAAAGTGCAAAATAGGCGCGCAGATCGGTCATCTGCTGCAGGTGAAACTCACCGGCCTGCTGGATGATGATGCGACGCGAAATGTCGAACGCCGACACCCCGAGCAACAGCAACGGCACAATACCCGCAAGCAGCAGATAGCTCAGCATGCGTGTGGTGATACTGGCCCGCGGTTTCAGTACTCGCACGGCCACCTCCGGCAACCGGGCCTGCGCCTACTTCACGGTCGCGGCAGTGACCAGCCGGGTGTCGATCAGTGTGACGTCAGGGACGGTTTCGCCGTTGAGGAGTCGCATCGCGAGCGCGACACCTTGGTAACCCTGCTCTGCGGCCTGTTGGTCTACCGTGACCAGCAGTCGCCCGGCCGCGACTTCCGACAGCGCCTCGGGCAAGGCGTCGTAGGCGCCGACCTTGACGTCGGACTTGCCGGTGTCTTGGAGGTATTTCAGCACGCCCAGCCCCATCATGTCGTTGGCGGCATAGATGAGCTTGACGTTCGGGTGCTTGGCAAAGACCTGTTCAGTCACCGCGTAGCCTTCATCGATCTTCCAGTTCGCGCTCTCGGAGGCGACCAGCGTGATGGCCTGGTTTTCGGCGAACGCCCGTTTGGCGCCATCCAGGCGTTGCCTGGCATTGTCGGCACTGCGGATACCCTCGATGATGGCGGCGTCCGTTGGCTGTGTCACCCCGGCCGCAATGAATCGTGCAGCCTCATAAGCGGCCTTGCGGTTGTCGACGCTGATGAACGGGACGGGCGCCAGACCGGCGCGCTTGATCGCCTCGGGATCGAGCCGATTATCGAGATTGACGACTTTGATGCCGCTGTCCACGGCCTTCTTCAGCACCGGAACGAGACGCTGTGAATCGCCCGGGGCGATGACGATGGCGTCCACCTTGGCCGCAATCATGTCATCGACGATCTGGATCTGCTGCTCGATGGACGTTTCCTGGGCCGCGGTCTTGACCTGCAGGTCCACTCCCAGCGCCTTTTCGGCGCGACGGGCACCTTTCTCCATCTCAACGAAGTATGGATTGGTGAGTGTTTTCATCACTAGGGCAATCCGCTGGAGTGCGGGTTGCGGCGGAGGTGGTGACGCCCCCGTCGCCGGCGCTTGTGCCACTGTATTGACAGCGGGGCCACCGGCATCACCACAGGCGGCCAGCGTCAGTGCGAGTAATAGCATGGTCAGGACACGTGTCATAATGAATAGTCCGATGGGGTGATGGCTGGCGGAGAACATTATACGCCTGCGGTTTTTCGCGTTCCAGTGGTCTGTTTCTCACGCCCGAAACGCGCCGCGCGACCGCTCGGGCGCTCTGGCTGGCGAGCGCCGCGGGCCCGGAACCATGGTCCAGGGGGTTCGCTGACTAGCGGGTGCCGCCGGGTCCGGCGTGTGGGCGGTTTAGGTCACACCCAACGTGCTGTTCGTGTTTCAGGTAACAACCGCCTCAACTCGAAGGAAGACGCTCCAAGTCTCTATCCGGTGCAGGAAAAGGGGCATGAACCTGCCGCGGATGGCGACGGGCGGACAGCCGGTAAGTTGTGCCTTCTGTTGGTCTGCTGGTAGGGTAGGCGGTGTCCCTGGGTGCGGTGTCCGCGCATTGAAGGCGTTGGGCCGATCACCGCGCGGGTGACTTCCGCGACCTACCTATCGCGTTGAAAATCTTTTGGAGTTCTCGATGAAGCCAGGCTTGTTTCTGTCCGCCGCGGTCCTGTTTGCCTGTCTCGGCAGTGTTCATGCCGAGGGTGTCCGCAAGGTCATTCAATTCCCCAAGGGTAAGTCCGCCGCGACGCTCGCGGCCAGCGTCGTGCGGGGCGATTCCGATCGCTATACGCTGGTCGCCAAGGCGGGCCAGACCATGACGGTCGGCATCAGCTCCAAGGAGGAGAATGCGGTCTTTACCATCTATCAGCCCGGGTACTCATCCGTCGTGGAGGACGGCGTGGCGATGATCCAAGGGCCGACCCTGGAGGGGGCGGGCGAAGGTGAGGATGCGACGACTTGGAACGGCAGGCTCCCGGCCTCCGGTACCTATCTCATCGAGGTTGGCGGCACCCGCGGGAACGCCTCCTACAAGCTGACGGTGAGCATCAAGTGACGTATCGATCGCCGATCGGCTTTGCGCTTGCGGCAGTCCTGCTCTTTGTAGCCACGGGCGGTGCGAGCGCCGGGGAGGCACTCGATGCCGCTACCAGGCGCGTGCTCGATACCTTCTTCAGTAACTTCTCCGAGGCGCGGGTGGAGAGCTTTACCCCGGCGACGCTGTCGGACGAGGCCCTGCTCAATTTTGCCCTCACACACAACTACATCAATAACTTCAAGGCGCTCAAGCCGAGCCGGGACAAGCTTTCGGTGCTGGTACCGGCGGCGGTGGTCGATCAGACCACCGAGAAGTACTTCGGGCGGACTCTGAGCGTGCACCCGGGCGCACCCTATTCGGTCCCGCTGGCTGACGGTGAGGCCGTGCCGTTTTCGCAGATTCGGACCCTGACCGCCCGCGGTGAGGCGGGGCACTACCAGGCCGCAGGGATCATCTACCAGCCCGGCGGTCCCGGGGCGCTCGACGTTCATGCCACGCCGCAGACCTGGAAGACTCAGGGTGAGGAGGTGCAGGAGTTGGGGCGCTTTACCGCGGCGATCGATAAGGTCAGGAGCGGGGGTACCGAGCGCTGGGTCCTGCGCGAATACAGTGTCCCCGCGGTCGGTGCGCGGCCCGGTGCCGCGGCGATCCCCATCGCGGTCCTCGGCAACACGTTTTCGCTCCACACTGGGCTCTCCCGGGGCGCGGTCAAGAAGGAACTGGCGCCGATCTTTGCAGACGCGCCCTCGGTGGATAACGCGCAGCGGCTCCAGTATGACGTGCCCTTGGTACCGGACTTGGCTCCGGTGAGCTTCGTATTCGATTTCGACCGTAAGGGCGTCTTGGATGGTATCGCCATCGATGCCTACGAGAAGGCGCAGAACCCGACGGTGCAGGGGCTCGTTACCTGGTTGACGGCGAATGCGGGACCGCCGCGCCTGGGGCGCAAGGGCGAGTCGGCCTGGGAATACGGGGGTTGGCGGATCACGCACCGCTTCGGCGGGTCGGGCGAGGACTCCAGCTACAGCATGGAATTCAGTCGGGGCAAGTCGCAATAGGCTGCCACGAGTGCGGCAGGTGCGTCTAGGGGGGGCCTTGATCATCGTCCCGGCCAGGCGGTGTCGTAGGGTGGACAAGCGCAGCGCAGTCCACCAGCGGTGGCGCGGGATTTGGTAGACGGATACCGTCCCGGCGGACCGAAGCTGGTATCATCCCGCCTTTGCCGTCACCCCCAGCGTCTGCGCCGTGAATCCTGCCAAACCTGCCGTCATCCCCTTGACTCCCGAAGAGCGCCGCGCCTCGATCGGTTTGGCCGGCATCTATGGCCTGCGGATGCTGGGGTTGTTCCTGATCCTGCCGGTCTTCGTGCTCCATGCCGACGGGTACAGCGGGGCGACGCCGCTCCTGATCGGGCTCGCCATCGGTGCCTACGGGCTCACCCAGGCGCTCCTTCAGATCCCCTTCGGGATGCTCTCCGACCGGATCGGGCGCAAGCCCGTGATCTACGCCGGACTGGTGGTCTTCGTGCTGGGGAGCGTGATCGCCGCGCTGGCCACCAGCATCGAGGTGGTGATCCTGGGTCGGGTGATCCAGGGTGCCGGGGCCGTGTCCGCCGCGGTCACCGCGCTCGCCGCGGACCTGACCCGGGACGAGGTGCGAACGCGCGCGATGGCCGGGGTCGGCGCCAGCATCGGCATCGCCTTCGGCTTGGCCTTCATCATCGCACCGGTCATCGCCGAGTTCTGGGGGCTCGCGGGGATCTTCTGGGTCACCGGCCTGCTCGCCTTCGCCGGCATTCTGGTCCTGTGGCTGGTGGTGCCTAACCCCAAGCGCAGCTGCGTGCATCGAGACGCGGAGCCGGTCGCGAGCCAACTGGGCCTGGTGCTGCGCGACGGGCAGTTGCTGCGGCTGAACTTCGGTATCTTCTCGCTGCACCTGATGATGACCAGCATGTTTCTGGTCATCCCGCCGTCCCTGGTGACGGCGGGGGTGGTCAACGCCGATCACTGGGAGGTCTATCTGCCGGTGCTGCTGCTCGGTCTGCTGGCGATGGTGCCCTTCGTCATCATCGCGGAGGGGCGTGGCCGCATCAAACAGGTCTTCATGGGGGGGATCGGCACCGTGGGGTTGACCGCGCTGGGGTTCAGCTTCTGGGCAACCGATCTGATTCCGCTGATGGTGTTGCTCGCGGTCTTCTTCACCGGCGTCAACCTGCTGGAGGCCCTGCTCCCGTCCATGATCTCCAAGATCGCCCGCGCCGGGGCCAAGGGCACCGCCATGGGGGTCTATTCCACCTCCCAGTTCCTCGGCGCCTTCCTGGGCGGCATGACCGGGGGGCTGGTGAACCAGTACCTGGGGGTACCCGCGGTCTTCGCGTTCGCGGCCCTCTGCGCCCTGGCCTGGGTGCTGGTGGCGGCCACCATGAGCGCGCCGGAGCGCCTGAGCAACCAACTGCTCGTGCTCGGGCCTATCAACGCGCGCGATATCCTGGAGTTGGAGCGGCGCCTGCTGGCCGTGCCCGGGGTGCGCGATGCGGTGGTGGTGCTGGAGGAAGGGGTCGCCTATCTCAAGGTGGACAGCCGCGAACTGGATTCGGCAAGATTGCAGGCGATTGCAGGCTAAGGCAGGCCGCACCCCCTGATCCTGTCGGGCCCCGTCCGGTCCTGTGGCTGGTCCTTGTCAATACTGCTGACCCGCTTCACGCGGGTGTGAGGGAGATCATGTCCAGAGGTATCAACAAAGTCATCCTGATCGGCAACCTCGGCGCTGAGCCTGAGGTACGCTACATGCCGAGCGGTGATCCCGTGGCCAATGTCAATATCGCCACCAGCGAGTCCTGGAAGGACAAGAATACCGGCGAGACCCAGGAACGCACCGAGTGGCACCGGGTGGTGTTCATCGGTAAGATTGCCGACATCGTCAAGCAATACCTACATAAGGGCTCAAAGGTCTACGTAGAGGGCCAATTGCGCACCAGGAAATGGCAGGATAAGGAAGGCGTGGACCGCTATACGACCGAGGTCGTAGTCAGCGTGGGCGGCACCATGCAGATGCTCGACAGCCGTCCCGGCGGTGGGTCCTCGGTGCCCTACGACGACGCCCCCCGCGCGTCGGCACCGGCCCAGTCTGGCGGCGGTCGCCCGCCCGCCCCCCCAGCCCCCGCCCCCGATCAGGGCGGCGGTATGCCGTTCGACGACGATATTCCCTTTTAGTCGATGGGTCCGCACAGCGGGTTTCGATCCGTTTGCCGGCCATCGGCCGGTGCCATTGTAGGTCGCCCTTCAGGGCGACCTGCCGACGGTGTGTCCCCCCGGTCGCCCTGAAGGGCGACCTACACCCGGCCGTGGGCGCGACGATGATCGAGGCCGGGCTGTGCCTCGCCCGGTACTAGGCCGTTGCTCCTGCCGGTGATCCAATCAACACTTTCAGGACCCCCCGCTCCCGGCTGCGCCCGAATGCGGCAAGCCCGGCCGTGAGCGGGTAGGCGGAGTCGATCAGGTAACCGAGATCCAGGGTCCCGCCGGCGAGCAGTGCCAGGGCCTTCTCGAACGGCCCGCAACGCGAGCCCAGGAGTCGGACCTCGTCCACCACGATGGCGCTGAGATCGACTGACAGGCCCCCGTGATAGGTGCTCTTGAGCACGATGGTCCCGCACGGGCGCACGGCAGCGCGGGCCAGGGCGAAGCCGCCGCCGGTGCCGGTGCATTCGATGACGATGTCAGCACCGGCCGGGTCGACCGGGGGTTCGGTGAGCGTCTGGATGCCGAGCCGCGCCAGGTGGGAGAGCTTGGCCGGGTGCCGGCCGAGGACCCTGAGCCGGCAGCCGGTGGGGCGCAGGGACTGGGCGATGAGTTGGCCGAGTTTGCCGTCGCCGATCACCAGCACGCGGTCTCCGGGGCCGATGGCGATCTGCTCCTGGATGTCCAGCGCGGCGGCCAGGGGTTCGGTGAAGACCGCCTGTTCCAGGGTGACCCCGGCCGGCACCCGATGCAGATTGGCGATGGGCACGGCGAGGCGCTCGGCGAAGGCCCCGGGGCGCTCATGGATGCCGATGGTCCGGCGCTGGGCACAGTGCTTGGCAAGACCGCGTTGGCACAAGGCGCAGCGCCCGCAGGGGAGGTTGATCTCGGCGACGACGCACTGGCCGATCAGGGCTGCCGGGCCGGACTCGACCACGCCGACGAATTCGTGGCCGGGGATGCCGGTGAAGGGGTAGAGCCCGTCGACCAACTGATGGTCGGTGCTGCAGATGCCCCGCAGCAGGGGGCGGACCAAGACCTCGCCGGGGCCTGGTGTGGGTTCAGGGAGGTCCCGCCGCAGGGTGAGTTGGCCGTCGGCCAGCCAGAGTCCGATCATGGCGACGAGGCGCGGCGGGCCTTGATCTCGCGTTCATTTGCGCTCATCCGCGGACAAAGTCCCCCGCCCGCTCAGCGCCGCGGCCGCACCAACCCGCCCAGCCCCAGCCCGTCGAGCGTCTCGAACAGGATCCGGCGCACCGAGGCGGCGTCCTCGCACTGGAGTGCGGCCTGCAGGACCTCCCGGGCGCGCGCCCGGCTGATGCTGCGGATGACCCGCTTGACCCGCGGCAGGCTGTGCGCCCCCATGCTCAGGCTGTGCACGCCCATGCCGAGCAGCAGCACCGCGGCCAGGGGGTCGCCGGCCATCTCACCGCAGATGCTGACCTCCCGGCCGTGCACCCGGGCGCCGGCGAGCGTCTGGTTAAGCGCGCGCAGGACCGCCGGGTGCAGGTCGTCATAGAGCTTGGCGACATGGGGGTTGTTGCGGTCCACCGCCAGCAGGTATTGGGTGAGGTCGTTGGTGCCGACCGACAGGAAGTCGACGCGGCGCGCTAAAGCCTCGGCCTGATAGACGGCCGCCGGGACCTCGATCATGACGCCGACCGGCGGCATCCGGACCTGGTAGCCCTCCTCCAGCAGTTCCTCGTGGGCGCGGCGCAGCAGCGTCAGGGCCTCGTCCACCTCGGTCACGGTGCTGATCATGGGGAACAGGACCTGGAGGTTGTCGAGCCCGACGGAGGCGCGCAGGATGGCGCGCACTTGCGTTAAGAAGATCTCCGGGTGGTCCAGCGTGATGCGGATGCCGCGCCAGCCCAGGAAGGGGTTGGCCTCGTGCACCGGGAAGTAGGGCAGGGGCTTGTCGCCGCCGATGTCGAGCGTGCGAATCGTCACCGGGCGCGGGGCGAACATCTCCAACACCTTGCGGTAATTGGACATCTGCGCCGCCTCCCCGGGGAAGCTGTCGCGCACGATGAAGGGCAGTTCGGTGCGGTATAGCCCCACCCCCGCAGCCTCCTCGATCCCCAGCGGCCGGTGTTCGGAGACCAGGCCGGTGTTGAGGAAGAGCGGCAACTGGTAGCCGTCGGTGGTCTCCGCCGGCAGGTGGCGCAGGGCCTGCAACTCATTGCTCATGGCCCGGTCGTCGTCGGCCATGCGCTGGTACTCGGCCCGCACCGCCGGCCCCGGGGCGACATAGACGCGCCCCCGGTAGCCGTCTACCACCATGTCGCGGCCCTCGGCGCGCCCCACCGGGAGGTCGGAGACGCCCATGGCCGCCGGTACCCCCATGCCGCGCGCCAGGATGGCAACGTGGGAGGACCCGGAACCGCCGGTGGAGACTATCCCGGCCAGACGCTCGCGCGGGACATCGACGATCTGCATGGCCGAGATCTCCGCCCCCACCAGGATGGTCTTGGGTGGATACTGGATGGGCGCGGCGGTGAGGTTCTGCAGGTGCATCAGGATACTGCGCCCGAGGTCGCGCACGTCGGAGGCGCGCTCGCGCAGGTAGGCGTCCTCCATCTCATCGAAGACCCGCGCGTGCTCGGCGATGGTGGCGCGCAGTGCCCCCGGCGCCCAGTTGCCGGCGCGGATGCGGGCGATGGTGCCGTCGACCAGTGTGTCGCTCTCCAGCATCAGGCGCCAGGCGTCGAAGATCGCCAGATCCTCGGCGCTCAGATTGGTCTGGGTGCGCGCGACCATGCGGTCCAGGTCCTCGGCCACGTCTTGCAGGGCGCCGCGGAAGGCGTCCTCCTCGGCCTGCGGGTTCTCGACCCGCCGGTCCGGGATGGCGTCCAGGTCCGCCGGGGGATAGACGACCGCGGCGGTGCCGATGCCGATCCCGGGGGAGGCGGCCAGTCCCGGCAGGAAGCGCTGTGGGATCCCCTCGTCCTGGAGGCGCGCCAGTTCCCCGTTGGTGCGCGCATAGGTGATGGCGCCGGCGAGCTGGGAGGCCAGCGTCACGACGAAGGTCACCTCGTCGTCCTGGTAGTGCCGCTTCTCCAGTTGGCGCAGCACCAAGACCCCGAGCACCTTGCGGTTCTGGATGATCGGTGCCCCAAGGAAGCCGTGGTAGCGCTGCTCGCCGGTGTCGGTGATGCAGAGATAGCGCGGGTGGGCGGAGGCGTCGTCTAAGTTGATCGGCTCGGCGCGCTCGCTCACCAGCCCCACCAGGCCGCGGCCCAACTCGATGCGCACCCGGCCCACGGCCGCCTGACGCAGCCCGTCGGTGGCCTGGAGGATGTGGCGACGGTTGTCGTAGTCGTTGAGATAGACGGAGCAGACATCCGCCCCCACGGCCTCCTTGACCCGCCGCACGATGATGGCCAGGGCCTGTTCCAGGTCGGGGGCGTTGTCGACCTCTTGGACGATGCGACGCAGGGATTCGAGCATGCCGGGCATGGGCGAGGGGGCCTTTGGTCTGGGTGGAGCGGGGCTTAAGGTCGGGGTCGCGAGTAGCGCCGGCTCCGCTACTGGCGCAGGTGTCGGCGCCGATACTGGCGGCGGCGCGTCAACGCACATCGGGACCGCGGCGCCGGCGTCAGGCATCAGCGTCGCCGCTGGCGCAGGAAGCCGGTGGCGTGCGCCAGGGCGTCGCTGCGCTCCGGGATCCCGTCCGGGTAGAGCAGGGGCGCCAACTCTTCGAGCGCCAGTTCATAGACCCGGCGCTTGAAGTAGACCACTTCGTGCAGGGGTTGCCAATAGCGCACCCAGCGCCAGGCGTCGAACTCCGGCTTGTCGGACTTGTCGAGACAAAAGGCGTCCTCCTGGCAGTCGACCCGCAGCAGGAACCAGACCTGCTTCTGGCCGATGCAGGTCGGGCCGCAGTGGCGGCGGATGAAGCGCTTGGGCAGATGGTAGCGCAGCCAGCCCTGGGTGGCGCCCAGGATCGTGACCTGGTGGGGCTCCAGTCCGACTTCCTCCTCCAACTCCCGGTACATGGCCTGCGCCGGGGTCTCATCGGTGTTGATGCCCCCTTGTGGAAACTGCCAGGCATTCTGACCGATCCGCCGGCCCCAGAACAGGCGGCGCTCGTCGTTGCTCAGAATGATGCCTACATTGGGTCGGAAACCATCGCGGTCGATCAAGGCAGCATACTCGGCCGTCTAAGTGAGCCCATTCTTCCACAACCGGCTTGGAAGCGGCAAGCGATGGATTGTATAAGCGGTTGCCGTTAAACGGCTTTCCCGATGCACTTTGGGCCGCTCCGCGGGGCTGGTCGCAGCCGCCCCCGCCCCCCCCGAGGAGGCGCGCAGGCACCTTTAACCATCGCCGCGGGGTGCTTCTGAGGCACAATGCGCCCGATCCCGGCTCCCCGGCCCCGTGGGGCGCGAGCGCGAAAGCAGGAACCAGAGCATGGCCTTAGCGATTTTCGACCTCGACAACACCCTGATTGCAGGAGATTCCGATCACCTCTGGGGCGGCTTTCTGGTCGCCCGCGGACTGGTGGACGGGGCCCGGTACGCCGCCGCCAACGACCGCTTCTACGCGCAATACCGCAACGGAACTCTGGATATCGACGCCTTCCTGCGCTTCGCCCTGAGCCCGCTGCGCGAGCACCCGCGCGCGCGGCTCGAGGCCCTGCGCGAGTGCTTCGTCGCCGAGGTGATCGCCCCCCTCATGTTGCCCGCCGCCCGCGACCTGATCGCCGTCCACCGGGCGGCCGGGGACACCCTGCTGATCATCACCGCCACCAACACCTTCGTCGGTGCACCCATCGCCGCGCGCTTCGGCATCCCCCACCTGATCGCCACCGAGCCGGAACTCATCGACGGCCGCTACACCGGCGAGGTCGCCGGCATCCCCGCCTTCCGCGAGGGCAAGGTCCGGCGCCTGGAGGACTGGCTGGCTGGCCGCGGTGAGACCCTCACCGGCAGTTCGTTCTACAGCGACTCGCACAACGACCTGCCGCTCCTGGGCCGGGTCGACCGGCCGGTGGCGGTAGACCCGGACGACACCCTGCGTGAGGTGGCGATCGAGCGGGGTTGGCCTATCCTGTCGTTGCGGGGCTGAGAGACCGTGCAAGCAGTCGCCGTCGCACCAATCCGCACACCCTTCGTAGGCTGGGTAGAGCGCAGCGAAACCCAGCAATCGACGCGTGAGCCGCGTGCAGGTGATGGGTTTCGCTACGCTCCACCCATCCTACTGACGAGTCACCGGGCAGGAGGCGCCAGCCGTGAAATTCCCCTATGGCCTCAGCGATTTCGGCACCCTCATCCAGGCGGGTTACTGGTATCAGGACCGCACCGACCGGATCCCGCTGCTGGAGGAGCGGGGCCGTCAGCTCATCTTTCTGCGGCCCCGGCGCTTCGGCAAGAGCCTGCTCCTGTCGCTGCTGGAGCATTACTACGACCTCAACCGCGCCGGGGACTTCGCGGCCCTGTTCGGGGGGCTGCGTATCGGGCGCGACCCCACGCCGCTGCATAACCGATGTTTCGTGATGAAGTGGGACTTCTCCCTGGTCAAGGCCCAGGGCGAGGTCCATGAGATCGAGGCCGCGCTGCATCGCCACCTCAATGACCGCATGACCAATTTCGTGGCCGATTACGCGGGCTATTGGACCCGCCCGATCGCCATCTGCCAGGACAACGCCGTCTCCTCCCTGGAATCGCTGCTGGCAGCGATCCGCGCCACCCCGCACCGACTTTATCTGCTCATCGACGAATACGACAACTTCGCCAATGAGGTGCTGATGGCCGGCCAGGGCCAGGGGCATTACGAATCGCTGTTGTACGGCGAGGGCCTGCTGAAGACCGTCTTCAAGGCGGTCAAGGCGGCGGCCGGGGGCCTGGGGCTGGAACGGGTCTTCATCACCGGGGTCTCGCCGATCGTCATGGCCGACATGACCAGCGGCTACAACGTCGGCGAGAACATCTATCTGGATGCGCCGTTCAATGACCTGTGCGGATTCACCGAGGCCGAGATCACCGCGGTATTGACCGAGATGGCCGCGGGCGGCGTCACCTGGTCCCCAGTCGAGGCGCTGGAGACGATGCGGACCTTCTACAACGGCTATCGTTTCAGCGAGGACGCGACTGAGAGCCTCTACAACCCGACCCTGAGCCTCTATTTCCTGAAGACCCTGACCCGCGAGGGCCGCTATCCGCGCCAACTGCTGGATGACAATCTGGCGATGGACCGCAACAAGCTCGCCTACATCGCGCGCCTCCCCCAGGGCGAAGACCTGCTGGTCGCCGCTCTGAGCGGCGACGATCAGGTCGTCATTCCCGAACTGGCGCAGCGCTTCGGGGTCGAGGACATGCTGCGCGCCGTCAAGGACCAGCCCTTCATGGCCTCGCTGCTCTATTACTTCGGGGTCATGACCCTGGCCGAGCGGGGCGTATTGGGGAAAATCGCGCTGAAGGTCCCCAATCTGGTGGCCCGGGCACTCTATGTCGAGCGCCTGCGGGACCTGTGGCTCCCCGGCTACCAGGAGCGCGAGACGGTGCAGCGGGTCGCGGAGACCCTGTACCTGAGCGGCGATCTGGCGCCCCTGTGCGACTTCATCGAGACCCGCTATTTCCGGGTCCTGTCGAACCGCGACTACCGCTGGACCAATGAACTGCTGGTCAAATTCGCCTTTCTCACCCTGCTGTTCGACGACCGGATCTATATGGCAGTCTCGGAACTGGAGACCGACCGCGGCTATGCCGACCTGGCCTTGATCGTGCGCCCCGACATGCGCCGCTACCCCGCCCTGGACCTGTTGCTTGAATTCAAGTACCTGGGCCTGAAGGAGTTGGGGTTGACCGGCGAGCAGGTCCGCGCGCAATCGCGTGAGTCACTCGCCGCCCTGCCGGCGGTCGCGGCCAAACTCGACGAGGCGGCGGAACAGGCGCGGGTCTATGGCGCGGCCCTGCGCCATCGCCATGGACTCACCGACCTGCGCGCCAGCGCCGTGGTCGCACTGGGGGTAGAGCGGTTGGTCTGGCGGGAGTCGGGGCGTCCCGCCCCGGCGCCCTAAACGCGAATCTAATCCCTCTCAAAAACCACTGCCCTCGCCGCCGTGCAAGTATTGCGCAGCGACCTCGGTTCCAGGCAATCCCGTAGGTCGGGTTGGGCGCACGCGACATGGCCCCTCAAGCAAGAACAGCGGCTTGACGCGCGCCCAACCCGACAGCCGCCGTGCGTAGGCTGGCGGGACGCGGCGAGACCCCCACCGGGGGTCTTGATCATCGTTCCGGCCATCGCTGCGTACCCCTGGTCCAGGAATTTCTCTCACGGAGACACAAAGACACGGAGAAAGACCCGTCCGGATCTCCGTGTCTTTGTGCCTCCGTGAGAGATTTCTTCTACCCTGCGTCGCTGCAGGGGCTTGAGCTTGCTGCCAACCCCCACGGCGAGACGCTGGGTGCGCATCGGCCACCCCGGGTTGGAGTCCAAGGCTTCAGCCTTGGACGTACAAGACCAAGGCTGAAGCCTTGGACTCCAGACGGTGGCCGCAGGCCGGAACGATGATCAAGGCCCGCGCCCGGTCGCGGTGGTCCCGAACCCGCAGTTGCGCGAGGTGGTGGTCGCGCGCGGCCGGCCGATCCTCTCGCCGCAGGGGGCCGAGTCGTGCCGAGCGCAATTCTTGCGCGGGTACCCTGTATACTTCACCTGTATCTTAAGGGCGGGCCAGCACCCAGGTTTCTTGAGAATCCATGCCATGACAATCGGGCTCAATACCATCCAGGAGATGCTGCCGCGACTCTCGCCGGGAGAGAAGGCGCAACTGTTGCAGTGGATCGCGCTGGATCTGGGCGGAAGCGCGCCAGGCATCTACAAGACACCGGGCGTCTGCGGGGGTGATGCCCGGGTGGTTCGCACCCGCATCCCGGTCTGGACGCTGGAACAGGCGCGACGACTCGGAGTGTCCGAGGCCGTGTTGGTGGCAAGCTATCCGACGCTCCGCGCCGAGGATCTGGCCAACGCCTGGCATTATGCGCGACACAATGCGGCGGAGATCGAACGCGCGATTGCCGAGAATGAGGTGTGATCCAGACTGATGTGGTCGCGCGAACACCGTAGGATGGGCAAAGCCCGCGCGCGACGGTCCGGATCTGTCGTGGCGTCGATCGGGCGTGCCCATCCGGGCCGCGTCGAGGTCTGCAGGATGGGCACGCTGCGCTTTGCCCATCCTACAGTCTCTCCGAGTAGCATGGTCGCCCGTGACCGCAAGCCGGCCATCAACAAGCCGGCCATCAATCTGCCGATGGACTGGATTGTCCCGTTTTGTCCTCGACTGCCTTGACGAACGTTGCGGCTTCCTCGATCGCCAACTCGACCTTATCCCGCGGGGTCGGCTCCAAGGTGTAGTCGGCGTAGGCGCGAAGGTTCTCCAGTTTTCCCAGGGTCGCACCCAAGTGGCGGTCGAAGGTCCCGTCCCGAACGAAGTGCCTGCTGAATTCCGCGATCAGGCCACTACGGGTCTTTGGCATCGGCAGCCCGCGGGCCTCGAACATTGCCCAGGCGGCATAGAAGATTGCGTAATAGCAGCGATTCGCGGCGGCGTCCGTGTCGTCGTGGTCGAGGTCCCTACGGGCCGTTGTCAGTGCCTGCCGCGCCTTCGATAGCAGTCGAGCGGTCACAGGGGTACACCTTCGCGGCGAATCGCCTCCACCAGGTGAGCCGCCCGATGCCGCGCCGGATCGGCCAAACTCGCCTGCTCGAACACCCAGGGTTGAATGTTTACTCCGGTGTCCAGCAGGATGGGGTAGCCCCGGTCGATCAGGTCGAGTTGCTCGGCGAGTGGGTCGGTCACCTGGTCGAGGAACACGGCGACGTCGGCGTCGCTGTCCGGCCGGCAATCGCCGCGCGCCCGCGAGCCGAACAGGTAGAGGGTCTTCAGGTGCCGGCCGTACCGTGCGGTCAGGATCGCCTTGAACCATGCCAAGGCAGTCTGAGTGACCGGGTCGAGGTCGAACTGTTTTGCTGCCATTGGGACGCTCGGGTTCGGTTTTCTAGGTCAGGGTTGGGGTCGGTCATGTCCTGTCGCATCCTAGCGCGTTGTTGCCTCGACCCCAAGATCAGCGGCTTGACGCGCGCCTAACCCGACAGCCGGCGCGCGTTGGCTGGCGGGACGCGGCGAGGCCCCGCCGGGCGCCTCGATCATCGTTCCGGCCATCGCTGCTTACCCCTGGTCCAGGAATTTCTCTCACGGAGACACAAAGACACGGAGAAAGACCCGTCCGGATCTCCGTGTCTTTGTGTCTCCGTGAGAGATTTCTTCTACCCGGCGTCGCTGCAGGGGCTTGAGCTTGTCAGGCTTCTTGGGAATCCCTGCCATGACAACCGGGCTCAATACCATCCAAGTGGAGTTTGGGAATCAATTCAATTGCCGACTCAGCCGGCGCCCTGTTCGGCCTCCCATCCCTTGCAGGCAAGGGCAATGTGGCGCGGCACCGGGCGGGCGCCGGTGCGGTATTGGCTGACCGTACGGCGGGTGATCCCGATGGCGCTGGCCGCCGCGGTCAGGCTGAGTCCGTGCCGGTCCTGCCAGCGGCGAAAGCGCACATTTTCCTCCATGCCGGCCTGCTCCAGCGCCATTTCCTGCAACCGGTCGGAATCGAGCGATGCCCCGCAGGCCCAGTCCAACGTCCAACCAAAATCTGCCACCCGCGCTGTGGCAAATTCAGTCGAGTCCTCCAATGGGGCAAAGGCCTCCAGGCGGCCCGCAAGGTCTGACAAGTCGACGCGCAGCACGCGACCATCGGTGCAGGTGACAACCACCCGCAGCCCGGGCCCCGTGACCACGGACGCGAGTCGTGCAGTCTGCTGTTTCATCGTTTCACCTCTTGCGCGGATTGTTCATCTTGGCCCATTCCGCCGTCACGATGGCGGCATGATCGACGACCCAGCACCGCGCCGCGGTGACAACTTTGGCTGGAACGCCTAAATTCTTGACCGTGCCGTCCAGGGCGAGGATGGCCTTACCGTCAGGGTGCAGCAGATGGGCATGCACCGGCGGATGCTCGTTGCCATGGACCGTGATGAACCAACCGTCGCCTGTGTAAATCTTGCCCATGGACAGATAATAGAGAAACAATTTCTCTGCTACAAGGGCTTGCGTCCGCATCCATCACTTGGGGACGATGCCCTGTGGTTGGTCTTGACGGCCCTGGAGCACCGGTCAGCAAGAGCCGTTTCCCCGAAAGATCGCGTCGGCGTTCAAGGAGATCTTGGCGGGGTTCAAGGGGACCGCGGAAGCCACGGCGAAGGCCCCAGGTGTCAGGATAGAAGTCGCCTCCCCCCGGGGAGGATTTGTGTGAGGATGGGGCATCACTAACCCGGGGTCTCGCCCCCGCTGGGGGGCTAACGTCCAAGGAGCCCGTAGGGCGACTGGACG
>Ga0247839_1000182_pt1 | contig 109720 bp, 98 predicted proteins | sample LaCruzMarch2015__6_FD_192405 | JGI IMG/M metagenome (GOLD analysis project Ga0247839, IMG submission 192405) | Freshwater microbial communities from meromictic Lake La Cruz, Castile-La Mancha, Spain - LaCruzMarch2015_16m | ecosystem: Environmental > Aquatic > Freshwater > Lake | place: Spain...
TTCTTCCAACCAGAAACGCACGTCATGGTTCGTTCTTTACCTACGAGGGAAGAAGAAATATTAAAAACAAACAGTTTGAAAAAGACCCTAGTCCGTTGGACAAGGCTTGCAATTGCTATGCGTGTAAAAACCACTCAAGGGCATACATCAGACACCTTTTCCGCTGCGGGGAAGCTACTTCACAGATTCTGCTGTCTATACACAACACCCAGTTTTTGATTGATTTTATAAAGCAAGCTAGAGTCGCAATTCTAAACGACGAGTACGACGTTTTTATGGAAAAGCACTACAAGAATTTTTAGTAGTTCATCTCCCAGCCTTCTTCTACTACTCGACCTGCACAATACCATCCATCAGTATTTGTTGGAAGACATCTAGATACAGTTTTCCAGTAGCCGCTGTTTGAATCATCTTGCCCTCCGGCTGGGTATAGCAAAGGCCCTCTTCCATTTGTTATAGAAAAAGCGAAAGTATCCCGTCCAAATAAATTCGGCTTTTTACTACCGTTTACGTCTATAAAAACCCTTCAGCAAAGTTGAGTCATTGCTCCTGACCCACTTGTGCTCGCATTGGTAGCGCAATTACTCCCGAAAGAATCTATTTTAAATGCTATTCCGCCTACAGTTATAAATGAATATCCACCAAAGCTAGTAGTTGTATTTGGAATTCTGTCATAGTTTCTTCCTGCGTGAACGAAGCAATCGGTGATGTTGTTAGTCTTGCAATTTTTTGCGACATTAAAATATGTTACGAGCTCGTCGCCAACAATAGCATATGAGCCGCTAAAAAGACCTGTGCATTTTAGATCTCCTACGCATCCGTTTGAGCTGGCAAATTGTGATAGAACTTGGTTAAACTCTGAATAGGCCTTTTTTAATGCAGCTACATATTGGTCTTTTTGGATATTAGCCATTAAAGTTGGAATGGTCATATTAGCTACCATTCCAATTATCCCAATTACAATCAAAACCTCAGCAAGAGTGAAAGCTGTATATCGATGAGAGCTGCCTAAGTTTTTATTCAGGTTTTTGTCTTTTAACTTTTTGAAAATTATTTTCATTCTTCCTCTTTTTCTATTTTTTTTATAATTATAGCAGATTTCTTCCTTTTTGGCTCAAGTAGTAGTAGTAGTAGTAGTAGTAGTTTTCAGCCTTTTTTGTTCTTAACATTTGTAATATTTTATGCCAAAATCCGCAAAAAAAAGAGACCTTGCGGGTCTCACGGAATGTAAAATTTTTAATCATTCCTCATGTTTGTTAGTGTGAAGTGTAGTGTGTAGTGTGTGTTTTAAAATTTTTTTTCTAAATTCTCTCAATAAATCTCTTTTAAATTTCTCTTCGTCTCTCGTGTAGTTTTTAGCTTGTGTTTACCGTTTGTTTTATACTCTATACTTATATTAAAACGATTGGACATGCTAAATTGCATAAAAGTATATAAAAGGTATATATTGTTTACATTTCGCAACAAATACGCAGATTGTAGGATTGCTTTCAAATCATCTAGGGTATTATAATAAGGGTTAATATTGAACTTATATAATAGATATGGTTTAGTATTTAAAACAGATGCTAAAGGATAAATTGAGACAAGAATTAATAAACGGAATTAAAACAATTTCGTACTAAGGAGAAAAATGAAAATATTAATTTCTAATGATGACGGAATCGCAGCAAACGGGATTAAAGCCCTGTCTGAAACGCTGGCAGAAGAACACGACGTCTATGTTATAGCTCCAGATCGAGAGAGAAGTGCAGCTGGGCACTCATTAACATTGCACACCCCTTTGAGAGTTGAAGAACTTGATTCAATAAATGGCATTAAGCGATGTTGGGTAACTACAGGAACGCCTGGGGATTGTGTAAAAATAGGAATAAGTGCCATCTTAGCTGAAGACGAATTTCCAGACATAGTCATTTCAGGAATAAACCACGGGCCAAATCTCGGGTCTGATATTTTATACTCCGGTACTGTCAGCTGCGCAATGGAAGGGGCTATGCTCGGATGCCCTAGTATTGCGGTCTCTCTTGCAAGTATGAGAGGAAGCTACGAAGACTTTAAATTCGCTGCTAGATTTATTTTGAGCCTTTTGCCGAAATTGAAAGAATTTGATTTCCCTAAAAAGACTATTCTTAACGTAAACATCCCAGCACTTGCCCCTGAGGATATAGCTGGAATAGCCGTTACTGAACTCGGAAGAAAAATGTTCTCAGATAACTATGAAAAAAGAGTTGACCCACGCGGTAAAACTTATTACTGGCTTGCCGGTGAACTAATAAACGAGCCTGAGGACGCAATAACAGATATAGCTGCAGTCAGAAACAACATGATTTCCATCACGCCGGTTACTTACGAAATGACCAGACAGAGTTTTATGTCAGAACTTCGTGGGATTTTATGCAAAGATGACTCCTGCGATTGGTATTAGCGAAGTAAATAGCTAACCCTCCAAACTGCCAATATTGTCCAATTCAAAAGTGTGCCTGATAACCGAATGCGCCATTAAGAGTAAAAAAGGATTTATTTGAGAATCGCTTGAGGTGTTAATTTTTGCCTGTTGGGAAACCTCGTTATTTTGTTTTACTGTTTTATGCTCAAAAACCACGTTCGGCTGCACCGAATGCTTTAAACTCTCAGATTTAATTCGTTTTAGTAGTTCTTCTTTTGGGAAAGTGTCAGAACAATTTATGAAGATTGTAATCGAATTTCCCGCCAGCAACGCTAGAGTCACCATTAAATTCCCGTAGTTTTTTGTAGAAATCATAACTGTAATTGAAGATTCTTCACTTTGTGATTTTTCTTCGTAGCTTTCAATTTCAAGGTCAAAACCCACTCCGTCTTGCGCCGGCAGCCAAGGCAAATATAAAAGCATTAAATTTTTGAGCATCTGCGAGGAGTTGTTTTGTTCAGCAATCGAAACGCTTGCGTTTATAAGTTTCATAGTTTCCTTCATCATCGATAAATCAGCTATACCCTGCTTTGAAGCGTTTGACATCGCCATAATTATTTTTGTAACGGCTTCTTTGCCGTTTTGTTGAAGTAAAAGCGACAATTGGCTTAAATCAATTGTCGAAGTCAAAAGCGACGATAAGACCTTTGAGTTGCTATTATTTTTCTGAATAAAATTTAATAATTCATTCATCTCTTTAGGCAAATTCATCAAATCCTTAACATAGAGAGCCTTATCAAGAGCTTCCAAATGATTAATTGGCATGCCTTGCCTCGGCAGATTCTGGATGATTAATGGAGAATGCACAACATTTTGTGGCCGAGGGTTCACAGCCAAATTTTTGCTAAAACTTTCGCCAGTCATTTGTGGCTTGGGCTTTGGCATTGATTCAGTCGAATTTCCCCTAATTCCAGAAAGAGAATAGTCGATAACTTTTGTTAAAAACTGACCTAAATTAAATTGACTCATATTACTATTATGCCGATTTTCTCAAAAATTGCAACATTTATAAGTCTTAGACAAGATTGTACCTTAAAATTAACTCTAATACAAAATACTTGTAGATACTCTTAACTTACGATTTACCTACGTTCGTAGCCTCAAAAAAAATGGCTGCTTCGTTAAAAGCAACCATTTTAATTTATATGATTATAGAATTATTCTACAATTTTGTCTACGACACCGGCTCCGACAGTTCTTCCGCCTTCTCTGATCGCAAATCTCATACCAGCTTCGATAGCTACTGGAGCGATAAGTTCAACTTCCATAACTACGTTATCACCAGGCATAATCATTTCGCCTTCGAATTTGATTGAACCAGTTACGTCAGTTGTTCTGATGTAGAACTGAGGTCTGTAACCAGGGAAGAATGGAGTGTGACGTCCGCCTTCGTCTTTTGTCAATACATAAACGTTAGCAGAGAATTTTGTGTGAGGTTTGATTGAACCGATTGCAGCAAGAACTTGTCCTCTTTGAATCGCTTCTTTGTCAACGCCACGAAGCAACAAACCAACGTTGTCTCCAGCCATACCTTGATCAAGAAGTTTTCTGAACATCTCAACACCAGTTACGGTTGTTTTTCTTGTGTCGCCAAAACCAACTAGTTCAACTTCACCACCAACTTTAACGCATCCTCTTTCGATTCTACCAGTCGCAACTGTTCCACGACCTGTGATTGAGAAAACGTCCTCTACTGGCATCAAGAATGGTTTGTCTAATTCTCTTTCAGGAGTTGGGATGTAGCTGTCAACAGCGTCCATCAATTCCCAAATTTTATCAACCCATTTGTCTTCGCCACGAGTAATTTTAGGGTTAGCAATAACTGCTTCAAGAGCTTTTAGAGCTGAACCGTGGATGAAAGGAATAGCGTCGCCGTCGAATTCGTAAGAAGTTAATAATTCTCTAACTTCCATTTCAACTAGCTCTAACAATTCTTCGTCATCAACCATATCGCATTTGTTTAAGAATACAACCAAGTTTGGAACTCCAACCTGTCTAGCAAGCAAGATGTGCTCACGAGTTTGAGGCATAGCACCGTCAGTTGCTGCTACTACCAAGATACCGCCGTCCATTTGCGCCGCACCTGTAATCATGTTTTTTACATAATCTGCGTGGCCTGGGCAATCAACGTGTGCGTAGTGTCTTGCAGTTGTTTCATACTCAACGTGAGCTGTAGAGATGGTTATTCCTCTAGCTTTTTCTTCTGGAGCTGCGTCAATCTCGTCAAATTTCTTTGCTTTTGCTTGACCAACTGCTGCCATTGTACCAGTCATTGCTGCTGTTAATGTTGTTTTACCGTGGTCGACGTGGCCAATTGTACCTACGTTGACGTGCGGCTTGTTACGTTCGAACTTTTCGCGTGCCATGAGAGTAATCTCCTTTTTAATTATACTACCTATCACTTATAAACTAAGTTATACACTCTATTTTATCCGCTCAATATAGAATGTCAACATGTTTGGATGAATGTGGGGATGAGTGAACTGCGAATGTTGGAGGTTGAAGAAGAAAGAGTTTCTAATTCACATCGTTGCGAGACATAAAACTTGAAAGCCCCATATGGGCGAACATTTCGAAGCAATCTTTCCGCGTCACACCAAAAATCGCGTCATTGCGAGCGATGGCGAAGCAATCCAAATTACACAATTTATGGTCTTTAGATTACTTCGTTGCTCGGATTATACCTCACGCCTCGCAATGACGCAAATTATGCTTGTTTTATTCACAAAATCGACATGTTGCGAATTGTAACTGCGGATTTAAAATCACAAAAGTGCAATCATAATAAGCAATAGGATAGGATAGGATAGGATAGGATAGGATAGGATAGGATAGGATAGGATAGGATAGGATAGGATAGGATAGGAAATTTCATGGCAATTTTTTCCTTCACCTCCTTTATAATAATTGTAGCGTTAAAATTCTTAAAGGAGAAAATAATAATGAAGATGACAATCGGAACAACCAATAACCCAAAATATCTTGATGCCCAACTCAAAGCAAGAAGAGTAATAAATTACTCACCAGTTTATATACCAAGCGAAGAACAACTCAAAAAAGCAATGGAGACTATTCAAGAACCAACACCAAAATTATTTGCTACTTACCTTTGGGGAAAAGCAGGCTCCGGGTTAGAAAAAATAAAATCTTTTTTGAAAAAATAGAGACGTAGGGTGCATTTGCCTTCTTTTGCCGAAAACTTGTTTTCGTGAAAAATGGCCATACGGATTAGAACCATTATCCCTGCTTTAGACAATTATCTTCAATAGTATGACAGCACCAACATAAAATGAAGTAAAAAAAGGGGAAAATTCTAAAGAATTTTCCCCTTTTGATTTATTAAGTTTATCGTCTTGAAAAATTAAACTTCTTCAGGCTCAACAGCTTCTTCAGTATCTTCGCCTTCTGAAACTTCTGAAAGTTCAGGAGCAACTTCTGATGCGTCAAATACCACTTCGCTCATTTCTTCTTCGATTTCCGCTTTGATTGCGTCTTCAACCTGAATGTCTTCAACGATTTCTTCTTCAACTGATTCAGGAGCATTAGCTTCTGCGGCTTGAAGGTTTTCAGCGTTCTGCATTTGGGTAACGTTTTTGATGTCGATTTTCCATCCGGTCAATTTGTGAGCAAGTCTCACGTTTTGACCTTCTCTGCCGATTGCAAGGCTCAATTGATCGTCAGGAACCACAACTACAGCTTCTCTTGAGAATTCGTCATCAGCCAAAATATCAACTGAAACTACTCTAGCAGGAGAAAGTGCGTTAACTATGTATTCAACAGGATCAGCAGACCATCTTACGATGTCGATTTTTTCGTTTTTTAATTCGCCGACAATAGTTTGAATTCTGCTTCCTCTAGGTCCGATACAAGCTCCAACTGAATCTACTTCAGGGTCGTTAGAACAGACCGCGATTTTGGTTCTAAATCCGGCTTCTCTAGCGATTGATTTAATTTCAACAATGGAATCTTCGATTTCAGGAACTTCCAATTCAAAAAGCTCTCTTACGATTTCAGCGTGGGCGTGAGAAACGATTACTTGAGGCAATCTTGTTGTTTCTTTTACGTTCAAAACAAATACTCTGATTCTGCTGCCAGATTTGTAGTATTCGCCTGGGATTTGTTCTTTTTGAGGCATTATAGCGTCGGTTTTGCCGATGTTAACGATTACGTTGCGGTTCTCGACTCTTTGGATAATCCCTGTTGTCAAGGTTCCTTTTTTCTCCATAAACTCAGCCAAAACAAGGTTTCTTTCAGCTTCTCTGATTCTTTGGGTGATAACCTGTTTTGCTGCCTGAGCTGCGATTCTGCCGAACTGGTCAGGGGTAACTTCGATTTTTACTTCGTCGTCAAGATCAACGTCTTCGTCGATTTCTTTAGCATCTACCAAAGAAATCTGTTCATTTTCCATCTCTTCTTCAACTTCTTGTACAACCAATTTTGTTCTAAAAACGCCGATTTCACCGGATTGTTCATCCAAAATAGATTCTACGTTTGTTGCTTCTTTGATGTGCATGTGTTTTTTGTAAGCCGCAACCATCGCGTCTTTCAAGGAAGATATCAAAACATCTTTAGATATTCCTCTTTCACGTTCTAACTGTTCGCATGCTTCAAAAAGCGCTGTTCCAATTTTAATCATCTTTTACCTCAACACGAAATCTTTTTGATTTCGCCCTTTCCTTATTTAATTGTGTTATTACTTATTTGTATTGTCATCGGGCTTACCAGCCTAATGCACTCGGTATATTATTGCGATTAAACCTCTATTTTACTTAGGCTTGCCCCCTCGCATCTCTTTTGCTACTAGATTTGCACCCTACTTTACTGTTTAGTCATCCAAATACAATCTTGCGGAAAGTATTTTATCTTTTTTTATGGTGAATTCTCTTTCGTCTTCCAGCCTCAGAACTTTAAGCCCTTCGGTTTCCGAAAAATCTAATATTTTTGCTTTGAATGTTTTTTCTTCGTTTTCATCGATTCCAGATTTTAATTTTAGGATAATATTTCTGCCTGTGAATAAAATATATTCTCTGTCTGATTTTAATTTTCGCTCTGCACCTGGAGAAGAAAGCTCCAAATAGAACTTGCAAGGGATTAATTCGTCCAGAAAATCACTCAGGCTTCTGGCTACGTTTTCGCAATCCTCTAGTGTAACTCCATGGTCATAAGAAAACAAATACACTCTCAAAAACCATCTGTGACTCTCTTTAACAAACTCGATTTCAATCGGAATCAAATTAAACCTCATCGCCGTATTTTCAATGAGCGGTGTAATTTTTTCAAGTATTGCTTTTTTGTTGATTATTTCTGGTGTCATTGTTTTCCTTATTTTAGCTGGTCGGAGTCCTAGTTTTCTGTTTGCCCCTTTTAAAGAAAAAAGAACCGGCAATCGCCCGTTCTTGTAATTTGATGACAATCCAAACATAAATGTTTAATTTGTCTCACTCCAATATATTATATCGAAATGTTAATTTTGTAAATAGTTTAACTAAAAATGTTTACATTCCGCGAGTAGGCTGAGGAAAAAAATTAATTGATTTTGTGGAGGAAAAAATCTTCGCCTTTTTCTGTTAATCTGTATTCAGCAGCTTGTGAAGAACCTGTCAAATCAGGTACAACTTCAATTAAATCCTTGTTGATAGCTTCTCTCAAGATTGAGTGATCGACGACTCGAGACAAATTGTGCATCAATTTTGCGTTAATTTGCTTGAGTGAGAACCTCTCCATTTTTTCGTGTTCCAGCAAGTAGTAAGCTGTGATTATCAAATAGTGAAACCTGTCAGAGGTTCCTTTTGAGGTAACGACATCTAAAAATTTCTCATCTTTGGTTTGATTAGGTTCAAAAGTTGGGTTTTCAATAGATTCTTCCAAAACTTTTTCAAAATCCACGGTTTCTTTAATAGGTTGGCCTTCTGAAGGATTTTGGATTGTGTTGATTGTTTTCAACAAATCTGAGGCCTTGTCAAAAACTTGAGCGCTTTCTCGAGGTTTGATTTCATCCGCGCTCGCCTCTGTGACTTCAGCACGCACTGGTTCTTCGCTCAAATCTTCCTGCTGTATTTCTTTCTGGCTCGGCACTTCTGTCTCAACATAAACTTGTTCAGCCACAGTTTCTTCAACTACATTAGCCGTTTTAAAACTTTCTGCTACCGCAGGTTTCAAATCAGGAGTTTTTTTTTCTTCAGCTTGAACTTGCTTGTTTTGTGCCACTTTTTTAGCAGCCTCAGAAGCGCTTGCAACCCAAATTGGAAATTGCCTTTCCACTGCAAGTTTGTCCGTAGTAGTAAATTCAACGATTATATCGCCTTTTTTGAATGTAAAAGTGTAGTTAGACATCTCTTTTCCTTTTGTTTTTAATGAAGATTAAAAATAGCCCTTCATTGGCGTTTAGCATTAGAACAGTCTAATGTTGTCTTACTCGCTCGCGTTATTTTTGCATGATATCTTCGCGCCATTTGTTAAGCTGTTCTTCGACAAAAGCTATATCATCTGATTTTAATTCGATTTCTATGTCGCCTTTTTTCATTTTAAAAACGTATTCGTGCATAATTATTCCCCTTATGTTAATTAATTTGATAACATACTTATTTTACATTAAAATTTGAATATATCAAATATTTATTAAATTTAACAATTTTTCGAAACATTTTTACCTTTTAGGCATCGTAATAAAATATAAGTGTGTAATAATGTTAGAAGAAAATATTTTAGGAGAAGATTAGATGAATTTAAAAATGAACTTAAAGAGACACATTTCTGTAATAGCAGTTCTCTGCATTGTTTTCACATATATATTGGGCAGCGTTGTGTCCGCTTATCAGCCAAGCGATTTGTACGACACTGTCTGGAAACTGATTAGTGTCAAGTTTGTAGACCAAACCAACAATAGTCAAGACTGGAACTCTTGGAGACACAAGTATGACAATTCTATTAAAACAGAGGAAGATGCCTATGTTGCAATAAATACAATGGTTTTAAGCCTAAATGACCCTTATACAAAGTTTTTAGACCCGAAAGATTTTGCCGAAGAAACCAGCTCTATAAAAGGTTCATTAAAAGGAATTGGGGTACAGATTGCTACCAAAAACGGTAAATTGATGGTAATAGCTCCAATCGAAGATTCTCCGGCTGAAATTGCAGGGCTAATAGCCGAGGACGAAATTCTCGAAATCAATGGCGTAAGCACAAAAGGCATTACTATTGACAAAGCTGCCGACAAAATCCGTGGAGAAGAAGGCACAACAGTAAATCTTTTGATTAAAAGAAAAGATGCTGTTAAGCTTTACCCAATCGCCAGAAAAGAAATCGAGTTGAAATCAGTTTCAACAAAAATCCCTAACGACGTAAAACTGCCAAGCGACATTGGTTACATAAGACTAAGCTCTTTCATCAGCAAAAACGCTGCAAGAGAATTCGAAAACATCCTACTTACAACAAAAAATAAAAAAGGGTATATTATCGATCTTCGCTCGAACCCGGGCGGACTTCTAAGCAATGCAATCTTCATCTCCAATTTACTTATCCCGAAAGGAATAATCGTAAGCACAGTGGATAGAGACGGCTACAAAGAAACTCAAAGAACGACAAGAGGGTGCGTAACAGAAAAACCGTTAGTGGTTTTGATAAACAAAGGTTCAGCCAGCGCGAGTGAAATCCTATCTGGAGCATTGAAAGACAACAAGCGTGCGGTGTTAGTCGGTGAAACTTCTTTCGGGAAAGGATTAGTTCAAGAAATCAACAGACTTCCTAACGATGCCGGCGTGAACATTACCATCCAGAAATACCTTACTCCAAACGGCACCGACATAAATAAAAAGGGTATAGAACCAGACATAAAGGTTGAATTAACCGAAGAAAACATCGCGGCCAAAGACGATGTTCAGCTTAAAAAAGCAAGCGAAGTGCTGCAGGACTTGATAAACAAAAACAGCTGTTCCGTTAAGTAAAAAGCAAAAGGTGAAACGTGAAAAGTGATAAGTCATTGCGAGACGTAAATTGTGTAGATTAAAAATGGTTTAAAGACCGAAGCAATCTCATGCAAGTCTTGAGGGAGATTGCTTCGGTGGACTATCTTCGTCAAAGCCCTCGAATCCTGTCTCGCAATGACGTGGGTTAGCAAAGTAGGGTTATAACGTAGGGCGGGATTGCTATCCCGCCGTAATAGCCCAAAACATTAAAAGGGCAAATTTCTAATGAAATTTGCCCTTTTAATGTTAATGAACCCTATTTAGCTGCGTATTTGAAAAGCAAGGTGCGTATCATGCACCGAAAACGAGACTTATGCACCAAGCCATTAATTAATCTCTGCCAATTTTTCCAGTTTTAATTTTTGGTCGTATTCGCTTAATAATTTAATCAACTCATCCAATTCGCCTTCTACTACTGTCCATACATTCAAATTGTGGCCAATTCGGTGGTCGGTTAATCTTCCCTGTGGGAAATTGTAGGTTCTAATACGTTCGCTTCGGTCTCCTGTTCCCACTTGTGAACGTCTTAAATCGGTGACTTCCTGCATTTGTTTTTGAACTTCCATGTCGTAAAGTCTTGTTTTAATTATTTGCAAAGCTCGCTCTTTGTTTTGCAACTGCGAGCGTTCTTCCGTACAGAAAACCATCAACCCTGTCGGTTTGTGAACAACCCGAACAGCCGTTTCAACTTTGTTTACGTTCTGTCCACCTGCACCGCCTGAGCGAGCCGTAGAGATTTCTAAATCTTCTTGTTTTAATTCAACTTCAACGTCGTCAATTTCTGGCATAACTGCAACGGTAGCAGTTGAGGTGTGCACTCTACCCTGAGATTCAGTTGCAGGAACCCTTTGTACTCTGTGGACGCCTGATTCGTATTTTAGTCTTGAATAAATGCTGTCGCCTTTCATCGAGATGACAACCTCGGTTACTCCGCCAGCTTCACATTCGTGCTTGCTGAGGATTTGCGTTTGCCAGCCTTGTTTGTCGGCAAATCTAATATACATTCTCATAAGATCGCCAGCGAAAATGTTGGCTTCGTCTCCGCCCGCAGAACCTCTAATTTCAAGCATTATGTCCTTGTCGTCCATAGGGTCGCGTGGAAGTAAAAGAACTTTCATTCTTTCTTCAAAATCAGGAATTTTTGCTTCGTTCTCGTCCATTTCTGCTTTCAAAAACGCTTTCATTTCTTCGTCTTCTTCAATCCAGATCATTTCTTTGGCCTCTTTGACAGCCTCGGTAACTTTTTTCCAATCGTAATAAAGATCAACGGTTGTTTCCATTGATTTTCTTTGCTTTGAAAGGTCTTTGAATTTTTTATAATCCTGAATAACATCAGGGTCAGAAAGAATTTCGCCTAACTCGATGTATTTTTGCTCTATCTGTAAAATTTTATCTAATATGTCATTCATTTTGCACCTTTATAGGGTTTTGTATTCTATACTTACTCTGAGGTAAATTGTTTAAACTTTATTATTGTTGTCCGCGATATTGCAAGCGGAAATGTATGTTAATAGAATTATAGCAGAAACATGTTATTTTGCGAAATGCTCCCCTTTTCTCGCGGATTTGCCATTTTGTTTTGCAGAACAAGACTTATCGAACATTGTTTCTAGATTTCAACTTCGCCTTAAACCGAAGTAATATTAGACGCTAAGTCTGTGCCTTTCTTTAAAGAATAACTTAGTGTGGAATTGATTTACTTCTATTTTTTCCTACACTTATTAAATAACTTACATTGATTAGTTTTAGGAGTAAACGTGAGCCGCTTTATACTATTATTGCTAATTTGTTTTTTAATCCCACCCTGTTATGCTCAGGCGTTTTTTGCAAAAAATAATAGCGACCAAGTCGATGAAACGATAGTTCAAGTGCAAGACCTGAAAGGTAGTAAAAAGGGTTATAGGGTGCTTGGGGACATGTCTATTTTAGAAAAGCAATATCCTTTATCGCGGATTTACTTTGAGAAAATATTGCCATATGGAGTCCAAAGCGAGCATTCAACGCAGCAACTTGCCAAGCTTCCTCGAGGACAAAAAAAATTAGCCGCGACCGAGAAATTTTACAAAAGTATTCTGATGCAGGATGCAGATAATGTTGATGCTAAAATGGAGCTCGGGTACGTAGAAATTAATAAAAGAAATTTCAAGGATGCAAAAGATTACTTCACTCAGGTTTTAGTTCAAGACCCAAGTAATAAGGACGCACGAATGGGTGTCACCTATTCATATTTAGGAAACGAGGAAAGATTAAAAGCTTTGGAAGAGCTGGACAAGCTTTCCAACGATGATGAAGTTGCTTTAACCAGAGCCCAGACGTACTATGATATGGGCATGACCTCCGACTCAATAAAAGCGTTGAAGGGTGTGGTAGATAAGGATGCCGCAGCTTTACGCGACAAAATAAGACACGATAATTTAATTACCATAACCCCAAGTTACTCGTTCTTAATCCAAACTCTTGCTGAAAACTTTAAGCTGGATGTGAACAAATTCGGTACAAATGTTTCTCAGAATATTGATAACAACTTGACTGTTTTTACAGAATATAATATTTACGTATACAGTTCCGGACAATTTGGTGTAATGGGCGAGAACCAACTAAATAATGTCACAAATGAGCTCAGAGGAGGGGTTTATGGCAGACCGAGGGAAAAGGTCGAAATCAAGGCAGATTTTGGAGCCAAATTTTTTGAATTTGGCGATGGCATGCTCATTACCGATAGTGCAATAAAATACTATTTCAATGATTTTTTTAACTTAAAATTGGGAGTTAAAAGAAATAACGTAGAGCAGTCCTATCTTTCCGCTGTTGGCTTCCCTTTAGATGGAGTATTTACCGGAAGAGTCGCAGATAACAAACTCTATCTTGAGTACGATTCAAAACTTCCCAAAAATCTTTATTCGTTCGGACGCACCGGAGTGGGACTCATGACAGGACAAAATTTGAATACAAACCCTTACGCAGAAGCAATGGTTGGGGTGGGAAAAATAATCTATAATAAGCCCGAAAACAAATTGGTTAAAACTGTGAATTTAGATTTTGTTTCATATAACGCGGGCTATAAAGAGAATTTACTGAGGATTCCAAACCAAGCTGGAGAAGTTTTCGGTGGTTATTTTAGTCCAAGTTTTTTCACTGCAAATACAGTCAATCTTAAAGCCGAAGGGCGAACTAAAAAGCTAAGATACGGATTTAAAGGGTTTGCCGGCTGTCAAGTTTCAATGACCCCCGACCAAACGAGCTTGGTGTGGAGTGTTTCGCCATACGCGGCGTATGACTTAAACGACCACATAACGTTTAACGCCGCCTATGTCTATTTTAATTTTGCAGATGTCCAGCGTAATTTGTTTATGGTAAATGCAGTCATAAGGGGGCCTGGAAAGGCCAAGCGGTGAGGAACTTAAATAAATTTTTAGTCTGCCAAATACCAATCGTATGCTTTTTTGATTCCGTCTTTTAGCACAATTTTTGGCTTCCACCCAAGAGCTTTGATTTTAGTTGCGTCCATCAACTTTCGTGGAGTCCCGTTTGGTTTTGTTTTGTCATAAAATATCGTGCCTTCAAATCCAACCGTCTCTTTAACCATCTCGATAAGTTCCTTGAGCTGAATATCAGTCCCGTCAGTTATATTGACCAATTCGCCGATATCTTTGTAGTCTTTATTCTGCATCAAGTAAACGCAAGCATCCGCCAAGTCGTCAGAGTGCATAAGTTCACGGTAAGGCGAACCATCACCCCAAACAGTTACCTTGTCTGAGTAAGCACCGATTTGCTCAAGTGCTCTTATGATTGAATTATTGTCGTTAAAATCTATTTTCTCATCGAGACTCCAGCCCAGTTTATATTTCTTTAAATCAGTCTTAATCTGTGCAAATTCGCCCGCTTTAAGTAATTTTGCCAAGTGAAAACGTCTCAACAACATCGGTAAAAGGTGTGCTGTTTCCATGTTGAAATTATCTCCTTGCCCATACTGATTTGTAGGCATTGCAGAGATGAAATTCGTCCCGTACTGCTCGTTGTAGTATCTGCAAAGTTTAATCGCTGCAATTTTGGCAATTGCATAGGCCTCATTTGTACTTTCGAGCTCTGAGGTCAAAAGACAATCTTCCTTCATCGGCTGAGGTGCAAGCTTTGGATAAATACAAGACGAGCCCATATTCAAAACCTTTTTTACCCCATTTTTATAGCAGGCATGGATTACGTTTGTGGCAATCATGAGGTTTTGGTAGATGAAATCAGCAGGATAAGTCGAATTGGCTATAATTCCGCCGACTTTCGCCGCAGCTAAGAAAACGTAATCTGGTTTTTCTTTTGCAAAGAACACCTCGACCTGTGCTTGGTTGCACAAATCAAGTTCAGAAGAATCTTTTGTGATAATGTTTTCAAACCCTTCATCAATTAATTTCCTGTGAATCGCCGAACCTACAAGCCCTCGATGCCCAGCTATGTATATTTTATCTTGTTTGTTCATTCTTAATCTCTTAACTTGTCGGGCTAGAAAGCGCGACCTACTTCACTTGTGCCCAATTATTCTTGCGGAATACAGACTTCGTATCCGCCAGATTTAAGAAAAAGCTCTTTTTTCGCTTCTTTCAAATCTTCTTCAACCATTTCTTTTACAAGCATCGGTAAGTCGTATTTAGGAACCCAGCCCAGTTTCTTTTGAGCTTTAGTCGCGTCGCCAAGCAACAAATCAACTTCTGTAGGTCTGAAATAGCGAGGGTCAACTTCTATTATGGTTTTTCCGGTCGCTTTATCAATCCCTTTTTCGTTAACTCCTTTGCCTTTCCATTCGATGTCTACGCCGAGCTCTTTGAAGGTCATGTTGCAGAAATCTCTTATGGTTGTAGTGACCCCAGTCGCTAGAACGTAGTCTTCAGGTTTATCTTGTTGTAAAACAAGCCACATTCCTTCAACGTAGTCTTTTGCATGTCCCCAGTCGCGTTTTGAATCAAGGTTGCCCAAGAATAATTTTTCTTCTACGCCAAGTTGTATTCTGACTGCAGAACGTGTGATTTTTCTTGTGACGAAGGTTTCGCCCCTTCTTGGGCTTTCGTGGTTAAACAAAATTCCGTTGCAGGCAAACATGTCGTAGCCTTCGCGGTAGTTTACTGTAATCCAATATCCGTAAATCTTTGCGCACGCGTAAGGAGAGCGCGGATAGAACGGTGTTGTTTCTTTTTGAGGTGTTTCTTGAACAAGCCCGAAAAGCTCTGAAGTGGATGCTTGGTACAATCTTGTTTTCTTTTCGAGTTTTAAAATTCTTATCGCTTCCAGTAGTCTTAATGTTCCTAATCCGTCAGCGTTTGCTGTGTATTCTGGGCAGTCAAAAGATACCTTAACGTGTGATTGTGCGGCAAGGTTATAAATTTCGTCAGGCTGGATTTCTTGGATTAGTCTGATGAGGTTTGTGCTGTCGGTCAAATCGCCGTAGTGGAGTTTGAATTTTAGTCCTTTTTTATGAACATCTTGGTAAAGGTGGTCGATACGGCTTGTGTTAAAAGAAGAAGCTCTTCTTTTCATCCCGTGGACTTCGTATCCTTTTTCCAGTAACAATTCTGCTAAATAAGAACCATCTTGGCCTGTTATACCCGTAATTAATGCAACTTTTGCCATATCAAAACTCCTCTGTTTATGTTTTTCCTCTATTTAATTTTACTATAAAAATCTAAAAAGCCGAAAGTATGTTACATTAGGTTAATTTTGATTTCCCCGCTAGCAACATTTTTTCTTGAGGGGATTTAGATTTGATGTTACCAAGCTAGGAGCATACTTTGATAAACAGAATTAATTTTTTAAATATAACGGCAAACAAATGTATCGAAAAATCGGACAATAAGGAGCACAAACCTAAGCCGGCGGCAATTCGAGGTGGCAAAGTTAGCCATTATAACTCTTTACCGAGAATGAGTGCAAATTATTTTATCCCATTTTTAGGCAAAAAAGATTACACCGAAAATGAAAAAGAGTTTTCCAATTTTAAGCAGCAGCTTTCAAAGAAATTCCATAAAAATGAACGAGCAACAGAAGTAGCCTGTTGGGATTCTTATATATATTCTTCGGATGAGAATGCAAAAAAATATGAAAACGCTTATGCCGATTTTATGAAGCTCGCTTCAGACGAAAAGATATTTGAAAAATTAAAAACCATTAAAGAGGCAGGGGTGTCCGACCCGAAGTTGAAAAAATCTCTTGATAAATTATTGAAAGCCTATACAGAAACGGTTCCAAATGCACCAGCTTTAATGCAGCTCGAAGAACAACAGCAAAAAATAGCCCAAAAATTCAATTCTTATAGGGGTGAAGTCAACGGTGAAAAATATTCCAACGCACAACTCAGCAAAATGATTGACAACGAAAAAGATGTTGACACAAGAAAACAACTTTATTATGCCAGAAAAGTCAAAGGCGGCGACTTGATAGCCAATGACCTTGTTGATTTGGTAAAACAGCGTAACGAATTCGCAAAAAAGAACGGGTACGACAACTATTTCAGCTATCAATTACAAGAGGGTTATGAGGTTGATGAGAAAAAACTTTTTGAACTTTTAGATAATTTAGAGAAAAAAACAGACAAAGTTTTTGACAAAATTAATACCAAAAATGAGAAAAAATTGGCGGATGCTTTTGGAATAAAGCCAAAAGATTTAAAGCCATGGCATTATGGTTTTGGTTTAGAAAACAGCACTTCTAAAGAAGCCGATAAGTATATCAAAAATAACGACACCCTAACAGAACAAGCCTTTGATATGTACAAAAAAATGGGCTGGGAGATTCCTAATTTACCTATTCTTCTCGATATTTTTCCAAAGGAAAACAAAAACCAGCACGGATTTTGCTTTGACATAGACAAAAACAAAGACGTTAGAATCCTTGCGAATTTGACAAACAATATGAACAGCCTTGAAACCTTAAACCACGAATTGGGACATGCTGTTTATGACTTAGGCATTTCCGAGCACCTTCCGTATTCAGACCGAGATGTTGCATCTTCGGCAATGACAGAAGCCGTTGCGATGCTTATGGCATCGTTACCTAGACGTGAAGGTACTTTTGTAGACTCTCTCGATATGCCCAAGGATTTAGCGAAAAAACTTGAAACTGAGAGAAAAGAAGGCTCGGTTTCTTTTGTAAGACACTGTTTAATGTTGATTCATTTTGAAAAAGAATTGTATGCAAATCCTAATCAAGACCTTCCAGAACTTTGGTATGGACTTGAGAAAAAATACAAAAATATTGACCCACCTGAGGAAAAAGGTAACGCTTGGGCTACAGTCCCTCATTTCCTTTCTCACCCTGCTTATTACCAAAACTATCTAAGAGCAGATATCATGGGGGCTCAAATATATGATGCCGCAACCGAAAAACTCGGTTCGTTGACCAAAAACGACCAAACTGCAGATTATTTCAAAAAGAAAATGTTCAGACACGGAGCTTCATTGACAGAAGACGAACTCATCGAAAAAATAACGGGCAAAGAGCTTTCTGTAGAGCCGTATTGTAAGCAGTTTGAAGATTTGGAGACCGATTAGTTAAGTTCACGTCATTGCGAGACTTTTTGCTACGACTTTCACATAAGACTTCCACCGAAGCAATCTCCTCAGAGACCCGCAGGAGATTGCTTCGGTGGGCTATTCATCTTAGTACGGCTGCTCCATGCCTCGCATTGACTGGGTCTTTAAGAATCTTTCAAGTTTTTAAAATGATGTGCCAAATAAGCTACAAATAAAACGCCGAGTACCAAGACAATTGCGATGTCGAATTTGTGCCAGAAAGCTTTTAGAACTTCTCTGTGCTCACCCATCTTCATGCCCGCGTAAACGAGCGGATAACTCCAAATTAGAGAACCCAAGAAGGTCAACGGGATAAATTTCTTCAAATCAGCTTTTAAAATTCCGGCTGGAAGCGAGATGAACGTTCTTACGATTGGAAGCATTCTGCAGATGAAAAACGCCCAGTTCCCGTATTTCTGTTCCCATTTGTCCGCCATTTCAAGGTCGTGTTTGCTTACCAAGAACCACTTGCCGTATTTTTCTACGAAAGGTCTTCCGCCGAAATATCCAATGTAATAAGAAGGAATCGAACCAATCACGCAACCGATTGCGCCCGCTAATGCTGCCGTATGGATTGACATAAACCCTTTACTGACAAGGTATCCGGCGAACGGCAAAATAGCTTCGCTTGGAAGCGGAATGTTGCACGATTCAATCGCCATCAACAAAGCAACCCCTAAAGGTCCCATCGTTCCGATTGTGTTCTCTATAAAATGTATTACCGGTGCTAATATCGAATCTAATCCACTCATTGCTATTCTCCTCTTTAAATCTAAATTTGCTAATTCCAATTCCAGTTATTTTAACTTAAACATATAAAATTGGAAAGCAAAGTTTTCCAGCCTTCGGAGACTGATGCACAAGTACGACGTGCATTGGTCTTATCATGCCAGTTCAACCTCCACGATGCCGCGAACGGAATTTACACAATATATTTTTTTAGCACGTTTCAAGTCTTCAGGGTATAATTTTCTTTCTATTAGTGTGCTTGAATTAAGCATTTTTTGGCGAAAAACTCCGCTCAAGAGCCCACAATCTCTAGGCGGCGTGTAAAGCTCCTCCCCTATTTTTAAAACAAGGTTGCTTCTTGCCCCTTCGGTTAATTCGTTTTTTTCGTTGAAGAAAATCTCATCGAAAACTTCTCCTCTTTTAATTTTTTCCATTGACTTTTCGTACCATGGCCTGTAGGTAGTTTTGTGGTAAAGCATCGGTTCGCAGCTGCTTACGGTAATTTCTGAAACTGTTATTTTGTTTGTAGATATAGGATTTAATGGCAAGTATTCTGTTTCAAATTCGCCGTCCTTCGATAGCAAAACCCTTAAAATCCCGTCTTTTTCCGCTCTTATATTTAATAACTCGGGATTGAATTCAAACCCCAAAGCTTTTGCAGATTTTTTCATCCTGTTGAAATGGGCTGTTTTGTCTATCAATTCAAGGTTTTCTACTTTTATTGTTTCGACAAGTTTAATATTGTCATCCAAAAATTTAATTTTCGTAAAAGTCTCCTGCCACTCTTCATTCACGGTAGAATCCCATACAATTGCCCCACCAACTCTGTATTTGTAAGTTTTTTCGTCACTTTTGCGTTGCAAAATCCTTATTGGAACGCTAAAAACTGTTTTATCTGGAGAAATTAACCCGATTGCCCCGCAGTAGACTTCTCTTTTACCACGTTCGATTTCTTCGATTATTTCCATCGTGTTTATTTTTGGCGCACCTGTGACCGAGCCGCAAGGGAAAATCGCTTCAAAAATTTCATACAGAGAAATGTTTTCCACTAGCTCGGCGGTTACTTCAGAAGTCATCTGATGGAGGGTTTTGTGGGTTTCGATTTCAAACAGTTTATCGACTTTAACTGAGCCGGTTTTGGCGATTTTTCCAAGGTCGTTTCTCAGTAAATCAACTATCATAACGTTTTCGGCCCTATTTTTGTTATCATTTTTCAGAAATTCAATATTTTTTTCGTCTTCTTCTTTAGTTCCACCCCTTTTAACAGTGCCTTTCATCGGTTTCGTCTTGATGATATTATTTTCCAATTCAAAAAACAATTCGGGCGAAAATGAAAGAATTTCCTCAAATTCGTTTTTAATATATGCGTTATAAGGAGTGGTTTGTTTGGCGAGGAGGCTTTCATACAGCACAATACCGCCAACATTGGTATTTAATTCCCAGTCATAGGTGTAATTCAACTGATATGTATTTCCACAAACAATTTGGGTCTTGATTTTTTTGATGGCTTTTTCGTATGTATTGAAATCGATGAGAGATTTTTTCTGTAAACGGATTTCTGTGGCGAGGTTTGGGATGTATTTTTCGTAATTCTCAAAAACCTCAAAGTACAAAAGTGGGGTGTCTGATTTAATATTCTTATATTGAGTTGCAATCAGAGTATTACGTCGCCCTGAACTCGTTTCAGGGTCGCAAGGTCGTTCGCTAGTGCGATGCTGAAACAAGTTCAGCATGACGTTTGGGTTAGGCGTTGCTTGCAATTCAAGATTATTTGAAAAAATATCCTTGGCCTCGTACCTTATATATCCCAATAGGTAGTGTGTTTTTCTATACTTTTCGATTTTCAAAAAAGCCTCTATAAAACTCTGTCTATCAAAAGCTTTTATTATTTCTATAGGGTTTTGAAATTTTTTGTCCGCAAATATTTGCATTTTACCATCCCACGAGATTTATTTATCTGCACACTACTCAATTTTGTCGGTGGGAATCCCACCCTACTTTGATGCTAATTTTTTACCAGCGAAAGCCCCATTCCTTCAACCAATTCCATATCCTCTTGAGGGGTAGAACCCGTTGTGGTAAGGTAATTTCCGACTAAAAGTGCGTTTATGCCCGCTTCGATTCCGAGTTTTTGATAACTTTCTGAAAATCTCGTCATTCTGCCGCCGGCGTATCTCAAAAGTGCCTTTGGAAGTGCGATTCTGAAGATGCAAATCGTTCTCAAGATTTCTTCTTCGTTGATGTTGTCCTCGGTATTTTGAAGCGGTGTTCCGTCAATTGGGTTAAGGAAATTTATCGGGACAGAAACAGGGTTCAATTCGGCCAGTTCAAAGGCCATTTGGGCTCTCTGCTCTCTGGTTTCGCCCATTCCTATGATTACTCCGGTGCATGCTTCTATACCGTATTTTTGAACCAATTTTACCGTATTTACTCTGTCTTGGAAGTTGTGAGTAGTGCAGATTTCGCCGTGGTGGGAGCTTGAAGTGTTGATATTGTGGTTGTATCTTTCTACGCCAGCTTCTTTAATCTGTCTTACTTGGTCTTCGTCCAAAATCCCCAAGGAGCAGCAAGAATGGAGCCCTTCGACGTTTCTCACTTCTTTTATCATCTCGATTATCTTCTTGAAATCTTCCCCGCTCGGGACTCTGCCTGAAGTCACTATGCAAAATCTTGTAGCGCCGTTTTCTTTTGAGCTTAAAGCCGCCTTTTTGACTTCTTCAATAGGCAAAAGCGGGTGAACTTCGATTTTGGCTTTGTTGTGTGAACTTTGCGAACAGTATTTGCAATTTTCTTCGCATTGTCCTGTTTTCGCGCTTATAATACTGCAAAATTCCACCTTGTTCTCAAAATTTTCTTTGGTGACTTTTGAGGAAATATCCATCAATTCTTCTATCGGAAGTTCGTATAATTTAAGTAATTTATCTATTTTTGCCTGTCTGGTCATAATTATTTATCCTTTTCATTTTATCCGCTCTATTAATTGTAATATAAAAATCCATCTTGTATACTTGACAAAATGTTCGGCTTCCCATACAATGTTTTGTATGCACTACGAAAAAGGAAATATATGAGTAAAAGTTTTACAAAACAGATATCAGCAAGTCTCGAAGATTATCTCGAGGTAATTTACGAAATAATAGACGAAAAACACGGAGTAAAGGCGATTGATATCTCCCGAAAGCTTGGTGTAGGTCGCTCGTCTGTGACAGATGCACTAAAAAACCTCGCCGACAAAAAGCTTGTAAATTATGGCAGATATGAAGTAATTTCGCTGACCCAAGAAGGCCAAGAAGTCGCAAAGAACGTGATTAAAAAGCATAGCGTGCTTTCTGAATTCTTCACTCAAATTCTTGGACTTTCTGCTGAAGAGGCGGATAAAAATGCTTGCAGAATTGAGCATGTTATTTCAGAGGCAGCCTTTGACGGATTTACTAAATTTATGAAAGAGAATAAGAACAGCAAATGAGTTCAATATCCAAACTATCCCAACTCTCAAATTTAGGAAGATACCTTGACCAACCTAGGCTGGTGGCAAAGTTCTCAAAAGCCGTTCCTACATTCCTGATTGCGGGTGCGGGTGCTTATTCGGCAAACCATATTTCAAATTCTCCAAAAGAGCACAGAAAAAAAGAGGCTGTGAAAATCTCCGCCGTTTTGGTTTCCACAATAGGTTCTGCCCTCCTTGCAACAAGAGGAATGGGTGCTGTAAAAATTGGAAAAGCTACAATATTAAAAGGTTTCAAAGGGCTGAGCGAGAAGATTGATATAAAGCAGCTTGCAAGCAATCAAAAAGTTTTAATTGATGATTTTTTGTCCAAAAATAAGGTTTCAAATGCTACTGAGAAAATTCTAGAAGTCGCTAAAAAGAGGGCTTTGAAACTTTCCCAAGTTAATACTGTTTTTACCGAATTGAAAAGTACAGAGCAGGGCAAAAAGTTTTTATCCGAGCTAGTTCCTAACCCGGAAAGTATCGATTCGAAGCACATATTTGGCGAAATTAAACGCTTGTCCTTGATGGGGTTGGTCCCGGTTTTGGGAGGTATTTCAGGCGGAATAGTCGGCGATAGGCTGACCGAAAAAGATTGGAAATCCAGAATCCCAAACAAGATTAAAGAGGGCAGTTACCAGTATTTGGCTAATATTTTCTTGTGCAACGTGGGTGCCGGAGCGGCACTTTGGACTCTAGAAAAAGCCAAAATTACTTCAAAATCTGCAAGAGTTGCCGGAATGTTCTCAGGGATTGTCCTGACTGGGATTGTGGGCGGAAGTGCCATAGCAAATTTGATAGGCCGAAAATGTATCGACCCGTTTTTACCCAAAGGTGCCCAAAATATAAACAAGAAAATATACTCCGAGCGTAAGCCAGAACTTTTAGATGTGGGTCTGCATGCCGACGATATCGCGACTGTAGCCGTTATGTCTGGCTTAAAATGGATTGAACCAGCCTTACCAATCTTGTATTCCATTTCAGGATTCAGGGCGGGAATAGGTTACAGAAACGGTGAAAAACAGACAGTATAGCAATTGATTTTTAAATTTTAAGTGATACCCTTACTTTATTATAAGGAGATTTTTATATGAATAATTTTGAATTTTGTTGTCCTACTAGAGTGGTCTTTGGAAAGGGCTCTATCGAAAGATTGTCGGGACTCATCGACAAAGATAAAAAAATTTTAATGGTTTACGGTGGCGGCTCAATCAAGAAAAACGGGGTTTATGACCAAGTAAAAAAAGCACTGGAGGGCTTTCAGTTAGTTGAATTTACCGGAATTGAACCAAATCCGACTTACGAGACTTGTATAATGGCGGTTGATGTAGTCAAAAAAGAAAAAATCGATTTCTTGCTCGCTGTTGGCGGCGGGTCAGTTTTAGACGCAACAAAATTTATCGCGGCGGCTTCGAAATTTAAAGGGGAAGAACCTTATGACCTTGCTTCAAAGGGTTTACCTGTAAAAGAAGCCCTTCCGCTTGGCTCTGTAATTACCTTGCCTGCAACTGGTTCTGAGATGAACGGAAATGCTGTTATCTCAAGAAGTAGCACGGCGGAAAAATTTGCGATGATGAGCTTAAAAACTTATCCTCAATTTTCTATAATTGACCCAGAATCGACTTACAGCCTGCCTGTTAAGCAGACAGTCAATGGGATAGTGGATACTTTTGTCCACGTTATGGAATTATATGCGACTTACGACGTTAACACCCCGCTCCAAGACTCATGGGCGTTGGGTTTGATAAAAACTTTAATTCAAGAGTCGCCGAAAGTTTTGGCAAATCCTAATGATTACGAAGCCAGAGCGAATATTTTTTGGTGCGCCACTTGCGGGTTAAATTTTTGGCTAGCTCAAGGGGTCGTTCAAGATTGGTCAACCCACAGAATTGGCCACGAAATTACCGCTTTTTACGGGTTGGATCACGGCCAAAGCTTGGCTATTATTCTGCCGAGATTGTGGCAAAATAAAAAAACAGACAAAGCTCAAAAACTTGCCAAACTTGCAAGAGAAGTTTTCGGCTGTGCTGAACAAGACAATCTGTTGGCGGCAGATTGTGCGATTAAAAAGACAGAAGAATTTTTCAATTCCATCGGGATGAAAACAAAACTTTCTGACTACGGAATCGACTCAATCGAAGCTGCTACAAGAGTCAAAGAGAGATTTGAGCAACGTGGCACAGTTCTGGGCGAAAGGCTCGACGTGAGTCCACAAGTTGCCTGTGATATTTTGAAAAATTGTTAAATATTCGTTGCTTAATAGCGAGTTACATGATACAATTAATTTAAGTCACATATGGAAAGGGTTTAATATGCATGGATATAGCAGTCAGTCAGTCAGTCAGTCAGTCAGTCAGTCAGTCAGTCAGTCAGTCAGTCAGTCAGTCAGTCAGTCAGTCAGTCAGTCAGTCAGTCAGTCAGTCAGTCAAATTTAGCACAAAAACGGCTTAGTGTAAATAAAAAATCAGCATTTACTTTGGCGGAAGTTTTGATTACGCTCCTTGTAATAGGCGTGGTAGCGGCGTTGACTATTCCAGCTTTAATGAAGGATACTGACCAAAAAGGTTATGAACAATCTAAAAATGTTTCTCTATTGAGACTGCAAGAAGCAACCAACCAAATGAAAACAAACGACGAACTGTCAGGATTCGCCACAAGCACAGCTTTCGCAAATGAATTCTCAAAGTATATAAAAGTCGCAAGAAGATGCACCTCGGCCAACATAACAACGTGCTTTGTGCCTAAATTCAAATTAGTAGACAATACAGAAATAGACACGACCACGCTGACAACTGGAGTCGCTTTAGGACATTCAACATATACTTCTAACAATGTTGGTATAGGTCTTGCAAACGGTACCAATATGATACTTGCCTTCGATCCGGCTTGTGCGAGAATCGACACGTACAACAGCACAATCGATACGACCTCCTGCTTGGCAGTCATCTATGATATAAACGGTGCCGGAAAACCAAATCAGGTGGGAAAAGACATCGCACTACTAAATGTTGCATTAAGTACTTGCAGCGGAATAACAATCAATGGATTGTGTGTATCGGCTTCTGCTACTACATTCGCCCCTATAAATGAAGCTCCATTTGCTGACAACTACTGGGCAGGTGCAAGAAATGCATGTATTGCGCAAGGTATGAAATTGCCAACAATGGCTGAATTAAGTATAATGATCCAAAATGAGGCTACCATCGGGTCTAATGGTGGTTGGTACTGGGCCGCTACGGAGGCGAGTTCAGATAACGCGCAAGCCATGACATTCAATGAGGGGGGAGATTCTGGCGACTTTCCAAAGAATGAGGGTAGTCTCGCTGCTCGTTGCGTTAAATGATAGTCTTAAACTTTTAACTAGAAATTGTTTGGATATATACTGCCCTTGAGGTTCGCTTTATGTTGGCACCACTCTTTTAAATAATTTTATCATTTCATAACAATGTAAACAAAATCGTTACTACAAGAATAATACGATTGACATGTTTTTTTGCACTCGTTATAATAGTAAGACTAATTAAGGAAAGCATGATAAAAATCTTTTATGGGGTATCGCCTTTAAAATCAGATTGTTTGGCCTTGAGGTAGTGAATCTACGTACTGAGATCTCGGGTAGGAAAATATATTATTTAAAGCCTTAGTCGGTGTAACTTCGGGAGTGGTTGCAGAATAATTTTTTTCAAACAGCAAAATCGTTTATTTTTAATAATTCGATTATTTCACCCTATTTTTTGGAAACCGTATTTTCCCAGCAAAGTAGGGTGGGTTTTCAACCCGACAATATAAAGTTCGGCAGTATCAAAATTAATACAAAAATAATTTAGTAATCGACTAAAAGTCAGATGGGTGTAAGAAATTAAATGCAAAAAGTTATCAAAAGAGACGGAAGAATCGTAGATTTTAATTCAGACAAAATAACCAACGCCATAGCAAAAGCTGGACAAGTTACAAAAGAATTTGATGTCAACACAGCAAAAACCTTGACCGATAAAGTTATAGAAATCACCCAGAATTTACTACAAAAAAAGCGCGAAAATCTTAGAGTTCCTTCAATCGAAGAAATCCAAGATATCGTAGAAAATATTTTACTCTCTTCTGACTACAAAAAGACCGCAAAATCTTACATGTTGTACCGCGAACAGCAGTCAAAATTAAGGGAATTTACCCAAGGTGCCAACATCGATATGATGGACGATTACCTTCAAAGGCTTGATTGGGAAGTCAACGAGAATTCAAACATGTCTTATTCAATCCAAGGTTTGAATAACTACATCGCTTCAAACATTAGCAAAACTTACTGGTTGAACAAGATTTACTCAAAAGAAATCCAAGACGCCCACACGAGTGGCGATATGCACATTCACGATTTGAATATGCTTTCTGTTTACTGCGTCGGCTGGGATTTGAAAGATTTGTTGGCTGAAGGATTCACCGGCGTTAAAGGCAAAATCCAATGCTCTCCTGCCAAGCATTTCAGAACAGCGTTAGGACAAGTTGTTAATTTTATGTATACAATGCAAGGCGAATCCACAGGTGCACAGGCGTTTTCGAACTTTGACACACTTCTTGCTCCATTCATCAGATACGACAATTTGGACTACCCTCAGGTAAAACAGGCTATGCAGGAATTCATTTTCAACTTGAATGTTCCGACTAGAACCGGTTTCCAGACTCCATTCACAAACATAACAATGGATTTGAACGTCCCTAGTTACTACGCGGACCAGCACGTTATAATCGGCGGCGAGCTTCAAGAAGAAACTTATAAAGAGTTCGCTCACGAAATGAACTTACTAAACAAAGCTTACTTTGAAGTAATGATGCAGGGCGACGCGACAGGACAGGTTATCACCTTCCCTATTCCAACCTACAACATTACAAAAGATTTTGATTGGGATAACAAGGACTTAGAAGGTCTTTGGGAAATGTCTGCAAAATACGGCATACCTTACTTCTCGAACTTCATCAATTCCGATATGAGCCCTGAAGACGCTCGTTCTATGTGTTGCAGACTTAGAATCGACAACAGAGAACTCGAGTACAGGGGTGGCGGACTATTTGGTTCTAACCCTTTGACCGGTTCAATCGGTGTAGTAACTATGAATTTACCGAGAATGGCTTTTATGGCTAAAAACGAAGAAGATTTCTTGAAAATCTTGGGCGAAAAAATGTTTTTGGCAAAAGAAAGTCTTGAAAAGAAAAGAAAAGTTCTAGAGCAGTTCTCGGACAAAGATTTGTACCCGTACACAAAATTCTACCTAAGAGATATCAAGCAGAGGCACGGCGTTTACTGGAAAAACCACTTCTCGACTATCGGACTAGTTGGAATGAACGAAGCTTGTTTGAATTTGCTTGACGAAAATATCGGCGGAGAAGTAGGCAGAGACTTCGCGCTTAGAGTTATGGACTTTATGCGCAAAGAAATCGCTGCATTCCAAACTGAAACCGGAAACAACTACAACCTAGAGGCGACTCCAGCTGAAGGAACTTCCTACCGTTTGGCTAAAATGGACAAGGAACAACTTGTTTCAATCAAATGCGCAAACGACAAAGATTACTACGAAAAAGGCGCAAAACCTTTTTATACCAATTCATCGCAGTTGCCAATAAACTTCACCGATGATATTTTTGAAGTGTTGGATCACCAAGACGATTTGCAGGCCAAATACACAGGTGGAACGGTTGTTCACATTTATGCCGGCGAAAGAATCAACGACATTGAAGTTATGAAAAACTTGGTCAAAAAAGTTTGTTCAAACTACAAACTGCCTTATTTCACCTTCTCCCCGACTTTCAGCACTTGTTCAAATCACGGCTACGTGGCTGGCGAGCATTTCACTTGCCCAACTTGCGGCGAAGAATGCGAAGTCTTCTCAAGAGTGGTAGGATATATCAGACCTGTCAGACAGTGGAACGAAGGCAAAAAGACAGAATTCGAAACCAGAGTGAACTTTAAAATTGAAGATGTCCAAGGGGATAAGGTCGGCCAAGAATGCTCGATTTCTTAATCGGGGGGCTACAAAAAAGTTCTTTGATAGATTATCCAGCCAAAATTGCGGCTGTAGTTTTTACTCAAGGGTGTAATTTTGCTTGTCCTTATTGCCACAACCCAGAATTGATAACGAGTATGGCGGAATCGAAAACGTACCAACACGTCATGCTGAACTCGTTTCAGCATCTCACAGGCGAGCGACCTTGCGACCCTGAACCAAGTCCAGGGCGACGTACTGGTTGGTTTTTTGGCAATCTAGATGTTCTTGATTTTCTGAAAACACGAGTAGGCAAACTCGATGCGGTAGTGATTACCGGCGGAGAGCCCACATTGCAAAAGGGGTTGGAAGAATTTATGATTGAGGTCAAATCGCTGGGTTTTTTGGTAAAACTTGATACAAACGGCTCGAACCCAGAAGTTTTGAAGAATTTGCTGGATAAAAAATTGGTTGATTACGTTGCGATGGATATAAAGGCGCCGATTGAAAAGTATCCCCAAATCACTTGCAGTAAGATAAATACCTCAAATATTTTGAAGAGCATTGAACTGTTAAAGCAATCGGATGTGGATTATGAATTTCGAACCACCGTGGTTAAATCACAATTGGAAATAGGCGATTTTGAAAAAATCGGCGAATTGATTAAAGGGGCACCGAAATACTACTTGCAGAAATTTGTCCCTACAAAAACGCTAAATAAATCTTTTATGGAAGAGGAAACTTATTCAAACGAGGAGTTTGAGCAAATTAAGATTGGTTTGGAACAATACGTAAACAAAGTTTTCGTAAGATAGTCAAAAAAGGAAAATCATATGGACGTTAATTTTACGGCAAGGCCGACAGCAATGTATAAACCTTTTAAGGAGTCCACTCAAAAAGCTTTGACTGTTTATGAGCTTGAAACCAGCGATATCAAGTTTCTGAAAAAATTCAAAAAACAACTCCAAAACGACTCCTTTTTGAAGAAAGAAAAGCCGGTTTATCATGAAATTGCCCTCTATGCTCTGGATTCAATTATAAAAAGTCTCAAACTCAAAAAGAATTTTTTTGTAGACGACAAATCGGTAGCTTATCTGGCGGTATGCGAAAACAAAGTTACCTCTTTTATCCAAGGTAACCTCCCGAAGATAAATTTGGCCGAAGACAAAGTCATTCATTCCAACAGGAATAAGGCAAAAGAGAGCGAGCTCGATTGGCTCGCTACCATTCCATCCAGGGATGGTACAAAATTACCAAGTGCGGCTGCGCCTTCGGTGGTTTCTGAACTTTTTAAATACTGTTTTAAATTACCGCAGAAGTTCAAGAGTATTTATTGCCGTTCTGAGATGCCAGAAAAATGCGAAAAATCAGTAAAATTCTATGAAAAATTGGGGTTTAAACCGGTTGGGAAGCCAATAAAAATGGAAACGCCGCAAAAACCGATCGAGTTAAATCATTTTTCAGATATAGATAATTTTAAATATTCGACAGACGACGTTTTGCCAATGGCAATTTCAAGGTCGAACGCAAAAAAAACCGTTTTAAATATCTCAAAAAAGTTCGGCAGGGAAGAAATCAAAAACGCAAAATCTGTTGATTTAAATAAATTGGTGGTTTAAACTATTTGTTTGAAATGCTCACAATAATCGTATCGGTCGCGTTGACGCTTGCGAGTGATTTTTCGTACCATCTGTTTAACCATCCCCAGTTAAAAAACCACAATTTTTTATGGCCGCCCGGTTTTTTGAAAAACTGCCACCAAAAATGGTTTGTTAGGCCATACCTTTGAACCTGTTTGAGATAATTTACTTTGAAACCCGCTTTTTCAACGAAGTCTAAAAGCGTCTGCTCGTTGAAAAGAAACAAATGGCAGCTCCAGTAGGTAAATCTCATAAACCAATAATTTTTATAAATCGTAATCAAAGCGTCGTTCGCGTTAGGCACTTCAATGATTATTTGCCCGTCGCCTTCGAGCTTTGCTCCGATTGATTTTAGCAATTTAACTGGATCTTTAAGGTGTTCAAGAACGTGGAACAGGGTTATAAAATCAAATTTCTCTTCCACTTCTTCAATATTCTGGACAACTTCCAGCCCGTTTTGCTGATAAAAACTTTCCATCGATTTATGAAGTTCAATGCCGACTACTTTTTGGGCAACGGTTTTGGCTTTAGTTAAGAACCCGCCGTTTCCGCAACCAAAATCTAGAACTTTTTTGTTCTTGATTTCTTTTTTAAGAAATTTAAATCTTCGCTCATCGTCGTCTTTAGTTTCGTTAATCCATTTTTCTGCATCAACACTACCGCCAAACATTCCACCATTTTCATAGAAACAATCGCAGATGTGTTCAAAAGACGAAAGAAAAACCAGCGAACAGTTTTTGCACCGCAAAATTTCCAACTGTGGATTGTCTCGGACAATCCCGTCAAGTTTCTCAAAATCATCGTGTCCGCATAGGTAACATTTTTCTTGCACTGTCATACTATTATTTTAAGTTAAACCTTAATATTTTTTTCGAACCCGAACAAAGAACTTACTGATTCATCGTCGTGGATTCTTGAAATCGCTTCGCCCAACAACGGTGCTACCGAAAGTTGTTTGATTTTTGAAGGCATTTTTGACATATCGTGAGGAATCGTGTTTGTTATGATAACTTCTTTTATAGGTGAATTTTCAAGTCTGGATATGGCTTCGCCAGAGAAAATAGCGTGGGCCGCGCAAACGTAAACCGCTTTTGCGCCTTTGCTGATAAGCAATTTGGAAGCTTCGCAGATGGTTCCTGCCGTGTCAATCATATCGTCGAACATAACGCAAACTTTGTCTTTAACGTCCCCGATAACGTGTGTACAAATCGCTTCGTTGTGCTTGTCACGTCTTTTGTCGATGATGGCAAGAGGGCAAGTCAATTCTTTTGCGAAGTATCTTGTTCTTGGAACGCCACCTGTATCAGGGCTGACCGCAACCATTTCGTCTGGGTCGATGTTTAAATTCTGGATGTAATTTACCAATATCGGAGTGGCGAAAATGTGGTCAACAAGAATGTTGAAGAACCCTTGGATTTGTCCTGTGTGTAAATCCATCGCTAGCACTCTGTCTGTGCCTGCTGTTGTCAATAAATCTGCAACCAATTTGGCTGTAATCGCTTCACGGCCAGAAGTTTTTCTGTCCTGTCTTGCGTAACCGTAGTAAGGGATTACCGCTGTGATTGTTTTTGCGCTGGCACGTTTGAACGCGTCAATTATTATCAAAAGCTCCATTAAATTCTCGTTAACAGGGTTGCAAAGCGGCTGTATGATGAAAACGTCATCCCCTCTCACACTTTCTTGAACCTGAACGTAAATTTCTCCGTCAGCAAAGTTTTTTATAATCATAGGGCCGACTGTCGTTCCAAGATAATTAGCTATTTCGTGCGAAAGTGCGCTGTTTGCGCGGCCGGTGAAAAGCTTTATATCGTGGGTCGGGTTAATAGTTCTCTCGGAGTGAGGGAAAGTCATTTCTAAAACCATTGTTTAGCACCTTTCTAAGTTATTGTAATCAGCTCCATTATTATATCAACTAATTTTTTAAACATCAAGAAATATTCACCAAATATTAAATTCACTAAATATTACCCGATATGGGTAGTCAAATAATAGTTGTTTATGGTATATAAGTCATATGAGTATTATAAAATTAATTAAAATTATAAATAGATCTATAAATTTGTTAAAATTAAAGCAGGTGGCTGATTTTCAGGTTGTGAATGTTTTATTTATTTTAGCGTTTTTATTCGTTTTTGCCCATGGTGAAAAATCTTTTGCTGCTTGTGGGTTTTTTGCAAAAAAAACAGCACTGGCTCCGATTAATGTTAAAGAAAAAATCGATTATGTGAATCTCTGCTGGTGGAATAACTTTTCCGACCCGTATTTGGTTGAATACATTGTAAGAGCGGTAGAATGTAACCACAATTCTAAGGAGGCCTCTTGGAAGGTCGAGGAATACAGGCAGTTTGTGAAATACCAATTCGGTCAAGAACTTCCGTCATTGTCTTTGTCTGGCTATTATATAGGGGCAAAATTTCCTGATGGAAAAGCTTTTGATAACATTAAAAACAACATGTTTATCGTTCCTCTTAAGGCCAGCTACGAGGCGGATGTGTTTTTGAAAAACAGGGACAAAACAAAATCTTCAAAAAAAACTTACGAGGCCTCAAAATTTGAAGAGCAAAGTTCTTACATATCGCTTGTGACCGACGTTGCGACAGTTTATTTTAATATAGTGAAATTCGACAGACAAATATGTTTGCAACAGCAGGCTGTGGATGTCGAAAAAGAAAAATTGAGACGTGAGCAATCAAGATTTAATCGCGGGGTAGTTTCGGCTACCGATTTAAACAACTCAAAAAAAGAATACGTAACCTCTAAAAACGCCCTGGAAGATTTTATCAAGTCTAGGGAAAAATCTCTGAACCAACTTGCCGTCTTAATCGGGGATTCCCCTTGTAATACCTGTGAGTACAAACGAATCTCTTTTGACAAGCTCGATTATCGAGCCATTATACCTTGTGAAATTTCCTCAGACGTGGTTTTTTCCCGACCAGACATTTTGGCCGCAGAATCCAAATTGCAAAAAGCAAACATCGATGTTCGAGTGGCGCGAAAAGAATTTTTGCCCAAAATAAATTTGACGGGAGTCTATTCCCTTTCAAACTTGGGTGTTGATGCCTTTGGGACCTGGCAATCCACGCTTGCAGCCCTTGTTGCCGATGCTACAGTTGATTTATTCAAGGGCGGGATTAAAATTGCCAACTTGAAAATCAACAAAAGCCGTTATGAACAGATGTTTGAGGCCTACCGCCAAGCTGATTTAATCGCATTGAAAGAAGTGAACGATACTTTGATTATCGTCAAACAGGATACTATTATCGATAACAACACGATAAAAAAAATGACCATTCAAGCCGACAATTACAAACGCTCGCTCGCTCGGTTTGAAAACGGTGTAATTTCTTGCCCTCAGCTTCTCATAGAAAAGCAGGCGGTAATAAACGCCCAGCAAAACCAAGTTAATACTAAAATAAATCGTTTAATCGATTATTTGACCCTGTATAAGTCCGTCGGAGGAAAATTATAAATGAAAAAAGTTCTTGTATTATTCTTATTAATAAGCGTGTTCGGGCTTGCTTACTATATTGTGAACAACAAAAAAGTGAACAACGACGAACTTGAGTTATTCGGAAATATAGAAATCCGACAGGTTGATTTAGGGTTCAGGGTCGAAGGCAAAATTCAAGAAATGCTGGTAGAAGAAGGTGATAACGTTAAAAAAGGTCAACTGTTGGCGTTTTTAGACAACGGTACTTTCAAGGCTACATACGAAAAAAGTTTAGCCGATATTCAAATGAACAAATCCCTGAGTGCCAATGCAAGCTCGCAGTACCAAAGGAATATCCCTCTGTGTCAGGACGGAACCACCTCAAAGCTTGAATGCGACGATTTACTGAATAATAAAAATACCACAAGTGCCTCAGTTGCGGCTTCTGTGGCAAGCAGCAAGGGTGCACAGAAAAACCTTGATGACACGAGAGTTTACGCACCCGATGACGGAATTATCATGACAAGAATTCAAGAGCCGGGTGCGGTTGTAATTCCTTCCCAGCCGATTTATACGATGGCAAAAAACAAACCTGTTTGGATAAGAGCATACATCCCAGAAACCAATTTGGGGAATGTTAAATACGGTATGAAGGCTCGCGTTTTGACAGATACAGTGAATCCTGAAACTGGCAATCCTAGAGAATACGGGGGTTGGGTAGGATACATTTCTCCTGTCGCAGAATTCACGCCGAAAACCGTTCAGACGACAGATTTGAGGACTGATTTAGTTTACAGAATAAGAGTTTACGTTTCTGATATTGATGAATATCTGCGCCAAGGGATGCCGGTTACGGTGAAGATTGATTTGACAAGTAAGGATGTCCCAAGATAGATATTGTCGGGCAATAATGCCCGATCTACTATAAAAATAATTTTCAAGGTAGGTTGGGCTTTCCAGCCCAACAACGAAAGTAGTAAAGTAGGGTGGGATTACTATCCTACCGTTAATAGGATAATAAATGACAACCTCAAGCGTAAAAATTACCAATTTAATAAAAAAATTTCCTGACGAGCCCTGCTGCGCCATCGATAATTTGACCTTGAATTTAGAGGAAGGCAAAATTACTGGGCTGATAGGTCCTGATGCAGCTGGAAAAACTACGCTATTGAGGCTCATTGCAGGGCTTTTGACCCCAACTGAGGGTGAAATTAGTACTCTTGGATTAAATCCGACAACACAAAGGGATTTAATCAATATTCAAATGGGATATATGCCCCAAAAGTTTGGGCTATACGAGGATTTGAGCGTTATTGAAAACCTTACGCTTTATGCCGAATTGAAAGAAATAAAAAAAGACGAAGCGGCAAAAATTTTCGATAAATTACTTACTATGACTGATTTGAACCGTTTTAGAACCAGACTGGCTGGGGCCCTTTCAGGCGGGATGAAGCAAAAACTCGGGCTGGCATGTGCGCTTTTGGGCTCGCCAAAATTGCTTTTGCTTGACGAACCATCGGTCGGAGTCGATCCTATTTCAAGACGGGAATTGATGAAAATGGTCAGAGACCTTACAGGCGGCGGGATTACAGTTCTTTGGTCGACCGCGTACTTGGACGAGGCGCACAGTTTTGATGAATGTATTGTGTTAAATGAAGGCAAAATTATTTATAACGGCAAGCCTCACGATTTGAGCGAAACGACCAAGGGGTTTGAGGTTGAGGTCATTAAGTTGATGGGTGGGTACGAACAAAAGGAGTCAGTCTTGGCCAAAAACTTCGTGCTTAAAGAAGACAACGTCGAATACGTAATCGAAGCTTTGGATTTGGTCAAAAAATACGGAGATTTTTACGCGGTCAAAAACAACACTTTTCATATCAAAAAAGGTGAAATCTTTGGACTTTTAGGCCCAAATGGTGCTGGAAAATCAACTTCTTTTAAAATGATGTGCGGACTTGCGACCCCTACATCAGGAACAGCAAGAATTATGGGGTATGATATTTTGAAAACCCCTTCAAAAGCGCGCTCTCACCTTGGATATATGGCCCAAAAATTTTCTTTATACGGCGGACTCAGTGTTTACCAAAATTTGAAATTTTTCTCTGGGATATACGGCCTTGGTTGGAAAAGCCGAAAAGAAAAAATCGAAGAAATAATAGATATTTTCCACTTTGAAAAATATTTAGAGCACAACGCCCAAACCTTACCACTGGGTTACAAACAAAGGCTTTCATTGGCCTGTGCCGTTATGCACAACCCCCCTGTTTTGTTCCTCGACGAGCCGACGTCAGGCGTCGACCCGGTTACGAGGATGGAATTCTGGAACCACATAACATCGCTTTCTAAAAAAGGGATTACGGTGATGGTCACCACCCACTTTATGGAAGAGTCTGAATATTGTGACAGAGTAAGCCTTTTTTACAAGGGCGAAACGATTGCAACTGGCAGTCCTTTTGAATTAAAAAACATGGTTTCCCCCGAGGCAACAATGGAGGATGCTTTTGTCGGACTCATAAATAAATACGAAGAAAACCAGATTGGGGTCGGAAAATGAGAATTCTTTGGGCCCTTATTAAAAAAGAATTTTACCAGATTTTTAGAGACCCTAGCAGTATTTTAATCGCGTTCGTTCTCCCTTTTATGTTGCTGATTATTTATATGTACGGGATAAATTTGGACACCCTGAAAATAAATGTGGGGATGAAAATTGACGACCCTTCCCAGCAAGTGACCACTCTAATTGATTCTTTTAAGTCGAACAAGTACGTGAATTTAAAAGTTTACAATGACAAAAAGAAAATGTATAACGATTTAGTCGGTTCTCGAATTCGAGGAATGATAATTATTCCAAACGATTTTTCTTCCAAGTTGGATAGAGGTGAAACGGCAGAAATTCAGGTAATTACAGACGGTTCAGAGACAAATTTGGCGAATTACGTTCAAAATTACTCAAAGACAATTGTCCAGCAGTGGCTGATGGCTTCAAGCAAGTATTCCGGGGAATCCACTCCGGCTTTGATTAACGTCAGTTCGCGGTTCTGGTATAACCAAGAAATCAACAGCCATTACTTTATTGTGCCGGGCTCTTTGTCTATTACGATGACGCTTATCGGAATGCTTTTGACCGCGCTAGTCGTAGCTAGAGAGTGGGAAAGGGGCACAATGGAAGCTTTGTTGACTACCAGAGTGAAAAAAATCCAAATTGTGTTATCCAAATACATTTCATATTTTATTTTGGGAATGGCCTCTATGTGTTTTAGCGTTTTCCTAATCGTTGCCGTTTTTCAAATCCCTTTTAGAGGAAGCTTTACGGTTTTGTTCTTCTTTTCAGCCTTGTTTTTGTTGGCTACAATGGGTCAGGGGCTTTTAATTTCGACTGTTTTAAAAGACCAGTACACCGCGAGTCAAACAGCACTTGTGGTCGGATTTTTACCTGCATTGATGTTGTCCGGGTTGATTTATCCTATTCAGTCTATGCCTGTTCCTATCCAATGGATATGCGCCTTTATGCCTTCTAAGTATATGGTTTCAGGACTTCAGAGCGAATTCATGGCTGGAACCGTTTGGGGAATTATTATTCCAAATTGTATTTTTCTACTTGTTTTGACTGTGATTTTGTTTATCCTTGTCTATAAAAAAACTGATATGAGGATGGATTAATTATGTTTCGAAGAATTTTGACACTAATATGGAAAGAATTTTTATCGATATGGAATGATCCTAGAAGCAGGGTTATTATTGTGGCACCGCCTTTTATTCAGTTGTTAATTTTTGCACATGCAGCGACGATGGAGGTCAGAAACATCGATATAGCGGTTCTGGACAAAAGTAATACTGTTGAATCGAGGGATTTGATTTCAAAATTTGCACACTCAAGGTGGTTTAAAACTATTATCCCTGTTCAGAACGAAAAACAGTTAGCTGGGTTGATGCAGGACCAAAAGGTTCAGCTTGGGCTTGTGTTGAACACGGATTTTTCAAAAAACATGCTAAAGAAAAAATCGACTGACGTTCAGGTTATTGCTGACGGAAGGCAAACTAATGTTGCTTCTATTGCAAACGGTTACGCCACTGATATAATTTCCCAGTACGAGAATGAGCATTTCCCTAAAAAGTACAAATCGACTCCTAGGATAAATCTTCAGGTGAGAAACTGGTTTAATCCTAACTTGATTTTTCTTTGGTACACGGTAATTTCTCTGGTAACAATCTTGGCGACCACTATCGGCCTTATTTTGACATCTCTTTCTATTGCCAGAGAGAGGGAGATGGGGACTTTCGACCAGTTGATAGTTTCACCGCTGACAGCGTTTGAAATCCTTGTGGGGAAGACGGTTCCGCCGTTGTTGCTGTCTATGATTATGGCTTCTGTTATGAGTTTTCTTGTCGTTCATTTGTTTAAAGTGCCGTTTGTTGGCTCAATTGTATTGTTTTATATTGGAACTTTTTTCTACCTTTTGTCTATTGTTGGGATTGGACTTTTCATTTCTTCTATTTGCAAGACCCAGCAGCAAGCCATTTTGGGGGCTTTTACCTTCCAGATGCCTGCGATTTTGTTGTCTGGGTATATTTCCCCAATTGAGGATATGCCGATATTTTTCCAACACCTGACTGTGATAAACCCCTTCAGATATTTTCTGGTTATTATGAAGGGGCTGTTTTTGAAGGCCATGCCATTTTCTGACATCTTGAGCAATATAATTCCGCTTATGCTTATAGCTGTTTTCACTCTGTCGCTCGCTAGTTGGACTTTTAAAAGAAATTTGGATTAACTATGAACTCACGCCCGCAGGCAATAAGAGACAACTATACGTGTAATAAATGAGCTTTTTAGACAAGTGCGCAGCTAAGCTCTTACGAAGATAGTGAGCATGTCGGTGCAGGAACGAGTGAGCTATTTGCAGTGGTATTTACAAAGAGATTGCGGAAAAATTGAAATTTTTCTCGCAATCTCCCTTGTCCGGCTTTTATCCTTCCCGCCGACTATTTCCTAGCCGGAAAGGATTTAGCACTTCTAAGGTCAGATTTGAAAAAGTTCTAAAAATTGTCATTTTAGTCTTTTTCCGCATCCTCACATTTAATTTTTTTGCGGTATAATTATCTCATAGAATTCGCAATGGAGAGATTATATTATGAACGAAATTTTAAAAAAGTCGGCTACAGAACAGCGCAAAGCACTGTTAAATAAGGACATATCAGCAGTTGAACTGACTCAGGCTGCGTTTGAAAGAATTGACGAAGTTGAAAATAAGATTGGTGCGTTTAACTGTTTGACAAAAGAAACAGCACTCGAAACGGCTCAAAAAGTTGACGAAAAAATCGCGCGCAACGAAGAATTACCGCTTTTGGCCGGCATTCCGCTTGCTTTAAAAGACAACATGAATTTAATCGGGTACCCGACAACAGCCTCAAGCAAAATTCTTGAGAATTTTATTTCGCCTTACAACGCAACAATAACAGAAAAATTGTTGCATAACTTGGTTCCGATAGTGGGCAAAACCAATTTGGATGAATTTGCGATGGGAAGCTCCACTGAAAATTCAGCATTCAAAAAAACTTACAATCCATGGGATTTGAAAAAAGTTCCTGGCGGATCTTCAGGCGGCTCAGCTGCAAGCGTTTCGGCATGCGAAGCGACAATTTCCCTTGGTTCTGATACCGGCGGAAGTATTCGCCTACCTGCAAGTTTCTGCGGAATAGTTGGAATGAAGCCGACTTACGGCAGAGTTTCAAGATACGGACTAATCGCGTTTGCTTCTTCACTCGACCAAATCGGGCCTTTCTCCCGCTGTGTAGAAGATTCAGCAACGCTTTTGGAAGTAATTTCTGGCTACGACCCAAAAGATTCAACATCTTTAAATCTACCTGTTGAAAGCTACACAAAATCACTTAATAACGATATCAAAGGGATGAAAATCGGTGTCATCAAAGAACTTTTGGCCGAAGGCGTATCCGATGACGTTAGAAATGCCGTTCAAAACGCAATCGATACCTACAAAGCTCTAGGTGCCGAAATTCACGAAGTTTCATTGCCTTACCTAAAATATTCAATAGGGATTTACTACATCATTGCAACAGCTGAAGCCAGCTCAAACTTAGCTCGTTTTGACGGGGTAAAATACGGTTTCCGCGCAAAAGACGCCAAAAATTTGATGGACATGTACACAAAAACAAGAGCTGAAGGTTTCGGACCTGAAGTTAAGCGCAGAATAATGCTTGGAACTTACGCTTTAAGCTCCGGCTATTACGATGCTTACTACAAAAAAGCACAACAATTGAGAGCAATGGTTACGGCCGATTTTGCAAGAGTGTTCAAAGAAGTCGACATATTGATTTCCCCGACATGTCCGAATACGGCGTTTGAATTTGGTTCAAAATCTGAAGATCCACTTTCAATGTACTTGACAGATATAGCCACAATTAGTGCAAACCTTGCCGGTATCCCTGGAATAAGCATTCCTGCAGGTTTCGATAAATCAGGTATGCCAATCGGGTTACAAATACTTGCCCCTCAGTTGCAAGATGCAAAATTACTCAACGCTTCTTACAAATTTGAACAAGCAAACGACTTTCACACAAAAATCGCCCAAGTTTAATCTTTTGATTGGGGGTTGAAGTTCCACCACTCATATGTTATAATAAACCACATAAATATAGACTTTCGGAGACAGTATTAAAATGATTTTCGGTATATCCAACAGCATTAATACAATGAATAATTCAGCATTCAGGATGATGAGTAACAACAATGCGATGATGAATCTAACTTCATTTGCTGGGAATTTTGGAAATTTAAGTACTGTTCATCAAGCAGAAAAATCTTTGCTGATGGACAACAGTCAGTCTCAATTAATGTATAAAATAAGCGAAGCCCAACTAAAAGCGCTCAAAAAACTTGAAAAAGAAAATATCAAACGTACGTTTTCGGCTTTTGCATAATTATTAAATAGATACAAAAAACTCCCCGAAACAATATTTATGTTTGTGGATAAAACAATTTAGCAAAACAACAACCTCTAAACAACTCTCTAGAGGTGCTATTAACGCAATTTCCATAAATTAGTTGTTATTATAAAATTGGCAATTTTTCAATCGGCGTATTAATGTTCAATTCGATGTATCTGAACATATTTTGAACTATGCCAATTGGGAAAAAGTAGCTGTTGTTGCATGGGGTTATTTTAAGAAGTGAATTCTGCGAATTTATCGCTACAACACTGGCAAGAAATTGCCTCTGTCCATTTAATCCCACAGAAAATAGTGCATAACCACTATTTGATTGGATTTCATCGATAGTAAACCTGTTTGCATTTATAGCGGATAGAGTTAGGTAAAAAAGTTTTTGACTGTCTATTTTGAAATTCTTGTTGCAGTTTTCAAACTCAACTTTTTGGGGTTGAACAGGCGAAATTGGAACTGTCTGGGTTGCGTACTGGGAAACTACAGGAGGCTTTGCTTGAGGGGGTGCAACCGCTGCCAGTGCACCGTTGCACCCAAATAAACTTCCAGTAATAAACAAAGATAGTAAAAAATTTAGTTTTAACTTTTCAACCATTCAACTACTCAACCTTTCATCAAAAAGCCCTACATCCAAGCTTCTATAGATCCTTGCCTCACGCTTCTATCCAACTTTTTCCGAAATTCACGTCAACAACCAGCGGAACCAAAAGCGGTTGGTTTAATTCCATTGCTTCAATGGTTAGTTTTTTTACCAAGTCAAATTCGTCTTTTTCTACTTCGAGGACCAATTCATCGTGAACCTGCATTATCATTTTTGATTTCAAGTTATTGGCTCTAAGTTTTTTGTCGAGTTCAATCATCGCCATTTTGATTAAATCCGCTGCCGTTCCTTGAAGTGGTTGGTTGATAGCCGCACGCTCGGCAAACTCCCTGATTTGGTTGTTTGGGCTGGATAATTCAGCCGCCAAGTAGCGTTTTCTTCCGAAAATTGTCTCTACGTAGCCGTTTTCGTGGGCAAATTTGATGGTGTTTTGCATGTACTCTTTTACTTTCGGGTAGGTGGCAAAATATTTTTCGATAAACATTTCTGCGGCAAACGGCGCAATTCCAAGCGATTTAGCCAATCCGTACCTGCTTTGGCCGTAGATTATCCCGAAGTTTACTGCTTTTGCCTTGTATCTCATATCTTTGGTTACCCCTTCGAGTGGCACTTCAAAAACGCTTGCTGCAGTTTTAAGGTGGACGTCTTCGCCGGAGCAAAACGCTTCGATTAGGCTGTCATCTTTTGCGCAGTGGGCGAGCAGTCGGAGTTCTACCTGTGAGTAGTCGGCAGATATTAAAAGTCCGTGCTCGGTGTCCTGACAGACAAATGCGTGCCTAATTTTGTTTCCTTCTTCGGTTCTTATCGGAATATTTTGTAAATTCGGGTTGGAAGAAGACAGCCTACCTGTCGTCGTGACGGTTTGGTTGTAGCTAGTGTGAATTCGGCTGTCTTTTCTGCTTATCAGTTGAGGCAAGCTGTCGGTATAAGTGGATTTCAGCTTGGAGAATTTTCTGTGGGAAAGCAGATACTCGCAAATTTTGTGTTCTTCCGCCAGTTCTTCCAATACTTCTGCGCCTGTCGAGTAGGCCGTTTTCCCTCTTTTTTTCTTTTTAGGTGCTATTTGAAGCTTGTCAAAAAGGATTTCTCCGACCTGTTTTGGCGAATTTACGTTGAAGGCCTCTCCAGCGATTTCAAATATTAGGGTTTCAAGTTCTCTTATTTTTTTAGTCAGTTCGTCAGACAAGGATTTTAAATAATCAACGTCGATTGCGACCCCGTCGTATTCCATTTGCGCCAAAATTAATGCAACCGGAACCTCAACGTCGTACAATAGAGCCAATTCTCTTTCGTCGAGAGTGTTCTGCCAGTACCTTGTCAGTTCAAGCGTTGCAAAGGCGTCGTCGCACGCGTAGCTGGTCGCTTCTTCGACCGAAACGCATTCCATGCTCATCTGGTTTTTACCAGTTCCAATAAGTTCTGAGATTTCCTGCATAACGTGGTTAAGATGCTCCAGAGACTGGGTTTTTAGCCCGTGTTTTCTTGTCGGGTCTTTTATATAGCTGGCTAACATCGTGTCAAAAATTATTCCTTTGAATTTGACATCGTAGTTTTGCAAAATGTTGTAGTCAAATTTCGCGTTTTGCATCGTTTTTTTGATTTTTTCGTCCTCAAATAAAGGTTTTAAGGCCTCGATTACTTCGGCTGTTTCCAGCTGTTCGCCTATTTGATGAGAAACGGGAATGTAAAAAGTTTTTGTTTTTTCTGTTCCTTCTGCAAATTTCACCTGATTTTTCGCAGTATAAAGAGGGTTGTAGGCAATAGAAATTCCCACTAGCTCAGCCTCTATGGTGTTTACTGAAGTCGTCTCCGTGTCGACTGAGATGAGCGTTTGTCCGTTCAATATTTCAATCAGTTCGTTCAGCTCTTCTTTTGTGGTGATTGCTTTTATGTCGAATTGGTCGTTATCTTTGTTTATTTTCTCTTTGACCTCTTGGGCGAAAAGTCCAAGCTGCATCAGGCAAGAATTTTTTACGGGAGTGGCCTCAAGATGTGTGGAACTTTCGTCGACAGGTGGTGTTGTTTTTTCTGAACTTCCAAGATTCTGAGCCTCCGAGCCCTCTTTCTTGTTTTTATCAAAAGAGTTTAAAATCGAGCCTACTCCTTTAATAAAGCCGTAAAACTGCATTTTTTTCAGGAAAGCAGTGACTTCATCGATATTCGGCAATTCTATGTGAGTTCCCTCAAAATCAAAATCAATGTCCACGTCTTTGATAATTGTAGCCAGTTCTTTGCTGAGCATCCCGATTTCTTTTCCGTCGCAAATCTTTTGTCTGACGGAGTTCTCAGGGATTTCTTCACAGTGTTTAAATAGTTCTTCCATGTTTGGATATCTGGTTAGCAATTTTTGGGCGGTTTTTTCGCCGATTCCGCGAATTCCTGGGATATTGTCCGATGTATCGCCTCTGAGTCCTTTGTAATCAACCACTTGGTCTGGGTAAACTCCCCATTTCTCGTATACTTTTTGCCAGTCGTATTCAAGAAGTTCGCCTTTTGATGGGACTAAAACTTTGACGAATCCTTCTTTGTCGATTAGTTGGAAAGCATCTTGGTCGCCTGTTAGGATTAAGGTTTTGTGGCCGAGTTTTGTCGCCTTGTCACAGATTGTTCCGATAACGTCGTCCGCCTCAAACCCTTCTTTTGTATAGATTGGGATGTTGAAGGCTTTTAACCCCTCGAATATCAGCCCCATTTGGCTTTTTAGGGTGTCTGGCATTGTTTCTCTGCCCGCTTTGTATTCCGGGTATTTTTCCACTCTGAAAGTTTGTCTACCCACGTCGAAAGCTACCGTTATGGCGTCCGGTTTTATGTCTTGGTTCTTCAACAGGTCGAAAATTGCTTTGAAAAATCCGTAAACTGCCCAAGTGACTTGGTTGTCTGTAGTTTTCATCCCCGTTCTTTCAAGCGCAAAATACATTCTGAATGCAAGTGCATGCCCGTCTATTAAAATTAAAGTCTTTTGACTCATAGCTATACTTCCCTCTTTACAACCCCAACATATCTTCAATCATAATTTTACAACAAAAACCCTATTCTTGCATAATTTTGCATAAACAGGGTTTTTGAATTTTTGTTCTTAATCTGTGTTTGTTGTGCGATTAAATAGCTTTCTGGACTTTGTTAGCACTCAAGCATGATGTACAAATCTTAATTCTTTTGATTGTACCTTTGTCATTAATCTTAACTGATTGTAAGTTAGGTGCTTGACGGTGTACGTTTTGTTTATGCGAAAAAGAGATTTTCGCTGCTTTTAAAGGTGTTTTACCACATATTTCACATTGTCTAGACATTTTTAAGTTCCTTTTTTGTTCATTATAGTGCTTTATAAGAGTAACTCAAATAAAAGTTATTTACAAGTATTTCTTTAAATTTGTGTTAAAAATAGTTAACCATTTAGTTAAATTTTTGAAAATAGATAACTTGTATCTCTCCGGGCATTAGCTTGGTGGTTATTTTTCCTCGGGCAATTTTCGGTATACTGTCTATCTTTATAGGAATGGGTGTAAGCTCATCACATGTTTTTGGGATGTGAATTTTGGAATCCTGTCCTTTTTTGAAATCTAAATTTCCTATAACAACTATTGTCTTTTTATTATAAGTTCGAGAATATCCAAATACACTTGGCGAGGACGTTTTTAAGGTTATAAAATCGCCATTTGCTATAAGTTCTTGGTTTAAAACTTTGAACTTATTTGCCATTACAAAATCACGTAAAAGACTGAAGTGTCTACCCCACGGCCTTCTTGAAAAGTTAAAAATATCCATTTGTCCTCGATGGACAAAATAATATTCGTCATCGGTGAAAGTTTTTGGTGCTTTTTTGTTCGCCCAAAAGTAGAGGTAGTCGTCTCCCGTTTGAAACCCGTCTATAAAATAGGAGTTTAAAGGCAAAGTGGCGTTAAGCCAAATTATCATTCTGCTAAATTGCGGGCCGTTTATAAGTATAGGGCTCACTTCATCATGGGTCGAAAAGCTTCCGATAACGCTCTTGGGCGTGGCAAATTTCTTTGACAGCCCCAAATTAAAATTCACCTGAGAGTATAAATTTTTGGCTGTTTTCCAATTTTTTAAATCAAAATAACTACCGTAATATCCGTCAAATCCGGCTTCCAACAGTTTGTTATAAGGGGTAAAAACAGCATCCTCGGAAGGTGGTTCCTTCCAGCTGTCTGATGCTTCTGCCAAAAATAGGAATTGAGGATTTCTGGCCTTGGTTTCATCAATCAGTTTTTTCCAAAATGCGTAGGGCTTGATAGTTGCCACGTCGGCTCTAATCCCATCGGCACCAAGTCCTATCACCATATCGGTAAATTCTTCGTACAATTTGTATACGTCCTTGTTTATTTTTGAGTTATCGCCGGCGTCAAGTAGCCTTACATCAGTCCAGTCAGAAGGAACTACGGGATTACCAACCTTATCCAGTTTGAATAGTTTTGGGTTTTTGAGGTACAAATCATAAGCTCCGCAACTCGGTAAATCAATGATTACCCTTATTTTTCTGTTGTGGCATTCATGTATGAATTTTTCAGCCTCTTCATTGAGTGTCAGGGTGCTGTTTTTCTCTTTTAATTGAGGATTTAATTCGTTGAAACTTGAAGCGGCGTAAAGTGAACCTGCCGTCCCACTGGCTTTAACTTTCCCTACAGGGGTTATTGGAAGTACGTGGAGGGTATTAATTCCGTAGGCTTTAATTTCGTCCAATCGCTCAATTGCATTAAGAAAAGTTCCACTCTCTTCTCCCAGATTTTCTTCGATTATTCCGTTTTGATTTTTGTCTTTTGCGTTGAATGTTCTTATATTAATTGCGTAAATAATAGCGTTGTTTGATAAAAACATAGATTGAAGGTCGTTAATCCAAGCTTCGGAAGCCCATGCCTGTGGTGTAAAAAACGCCGTAAATGCAAGTAGTATTAGTATTTTTTTAATATTTTTCATTTCATCATAATATCAGAAAATAAGTCTGTTGTAAAACGGTAAATTTAACTTTTCGTTTAAAATTAGCGTGGTTGTGCGCTTTAGACTACTTGGCCAACTTTCAAATAAAGATGTATTGAATTGTAAATATTAAGCTTCAAAGTAGCAAAGATAAATACTTTTTATTTTAGAATATATGTATAGCATGAATTTCAAAACAGGAGCGTATGATTAACAGTCTTTTCAAAGATTCACATATTACTCGTAAGACTTTATGTCCAAAACCATATAGTCATGAAACTAAAAAACAATACTTATCCAGTGTTGTACCAGAAAAAGATAAATTTACAACAGTTATAAATAAACCCGCCCAGATTAGTTTTAGCGGGCTTTTTAGTGGCAAGGATATTAAAAAACTTGTCTGTTCCAGAGATATTGAAAGTTTAAGCGGTATCAAAAAAATATTTAATGCAGCAGTTAATCAAGACATTGAAGTTAAAAACTATTTCTTGAAAGACCTTCTTTCTTCTGCCAAATTATTTATTGTTGATGGAAAATCAATTAATAAAGAAGATAAAGAAGCTACAAAATTATTACACCAATCAACAAAAGAATTAATAGAAAAATCTGTCGACTTCCTTCAAAATCAAAAAAAGGAGCTGACCGATGAAACTGTTAAAAAATTCTTGGGTAATGAGTCTAATCGCAATATGGCAGAGGAGTTGCTTGAAAAAATTAAAACTGAAACAAAGTTGAAAAACAAAAATGACGAAGAATTTCCAATCGATTTGGACTCGACTGAGTACAAAAACTTCGTTAAGAAACAGGTGGGCGAAGCCGTAGATATGCTTCATTCGGTAGAAGACCCAAGCTGGCTTTATAAAAGCGAAGGGGTTAAAAAATTCCTAAGAAAAGCGGAAAAAAGCCAAGCTGTATTCAGTGCCTTATTTGCAGTAGCCCTAGCCTGTGTTTTAAGGCCCTTGACAATAATTTCGTTGCCGGGTAAAAAGAATAAAGACGATAAAAAATATGCGTCCGCACATTCAATCGCTTCAGGAGCTATAGGGTACACTTTCGCGATGTTAATCGCATCTCCTATTGCAAAAGGAATCGAAAAAATCACAAAAGATCCTACAAAATTTTTAAACCCAGAGCAGATGAAAAACTATTTAAACGAAAAAGATATTATAAATGGTGTTGGGTTTTCACAGACAAAACGCTACTCAATTGCTAGAGGCTACTTAAACTTAATACCAGAAGTTGTGACAGCACCGGCAAAAGCACTTTTAACAATTGCTTTAATCCCCCCAATTTTAAAATATGTTTTCGGATTAGAAAAAAAATCACACAAGGACAGCAAAACTAATTCGGCAATCCAAAATTATGCCGTTATTGGGTTTAAAAGCGCTAACGCTCCCACCAAAAAAGTATTTCAGAATTTTGTGGGAGGGTCAAAATAATGCAAGTAACAAGTATTACAAACCATAATTTTAATAGTTACCCTGTAAAAACTCAAAGAAGCGTTAACCATTCACCAAAAAACCTTAATTTTACAGGATATACTCCTGAATCAAAGTTTTTTAAGCCTATTACTGATGCTTGTGCTTCTGCGTTTAACAAACTGACAGATGCTATCGCCAAAGGTTCGGCCTCAGTATTAAACAAAAATTTCGTAACTCGAATTGTTGAATTTACTGAAAGAAAGAAAATTGATATTGTCAAACATATTTCAGCTGGAATCGGCGTCATTATCTCCGGTTTATATATTTATAAAACATTATCCAATACAAAATTAGATTCTGAAAAGAAAACGACTCTTGCTATTAACCAAGGTATTGTTTCAGTTACAGCGACCAGTCTTGGATATATGGCAACAGGCGCAATGAATAAACATATTGATAAATTCGTAAGAAAATATTCAGCCGCAAACATCAACCACAAAGAGCTTTCTGTATTAAGAAAAGGTCTTGGAGGAGCAGTTGGAATGATGGTCTTCGGATTAATGTATAGGTACGTAGCACCGGTTTTAGTGACTCCAATTGCAAATAATATCGGAAATAGAATTCAAGCTGCTAAAGAAGCTGGGAACCAAGCACTAGCAATAAAAGCCTAGTTTTAAATCCTATCGCTAATAAAAACAGCACGGAGCACACATCTTTGAACCTAACTTCATTGCGAGGCTAAAATTTGTAATTTCAAAAATATACTTACACCGAAGCAATCCCCCGCAAGACTTGGATGAGATTGCTTCGGTGTTTTATTTAAGTCAAATCCAATAACCAACGTCTCGCAATGACGTTAATGAGGTTTCGGGGGTGTATTTATCTTATAATAATCCCGTTCAATTGGCAAAACGAATTGAGCACGGTTTTTGCTTGCTCAACCTTTCTTGTTAGGTTTTCGTTCTTGATTGTCTGAGCTATTAATAGAGCTTTTTTGTACATATTGGATGCACCTATGACGTAATCTCCTTGCAAATCGGATTTAACCAGCGCGATGTCTTGAAGGTATTTTCCGTATAGGAGATATAATTTAGCCAGCAAATCCAACAATTCGAATTTCCTTGCAACCATAATCGCTTTTTCAATGTAGACCTTCGCCGACTCGTAATCGGATTTTGCCATATATGCTTCGGCGATAATTTTGTTGTACATTGCGATAAATAAATAATTATTAATTTTTGGACTCTGGGCAACTTCTAGAGCTTTTTGAGCCACTTCAAGCGATTTTTCCGGTCCGTCGATAATTAAATCGGCTTCCGCAATCAAGTACCATGTCAAAAGCGCGCCCATCGCGTTTTTTTCTTTGGCAAAGTAGGTTATTTGCTCGCCGTAGATTTCTATCGCCTGCTTTGCATTTTCCTCGTCTTTGAAAATCTTACCCAGTAACGTTTTTAGAATGTTTTTGGTAAAGTTATCGTTGATGTTATTGGCGAAAGTGACCACTTGAAATAGTTCATCTTTTAGCCCGGTATATTTTTTGTGGGTGAAGTTGTTTAATATATTTATCAAATTCCATCTGGAAATGGCTTCGTTGTCCATAATATCGGTTTTATAAAGTTTAATCAGTTCTTCCAAAATGACTTCAGATGCCACAACATCGCCCTTTATTGTATTTGCAAGTGCCAAAGAGAGTTTAGCCTTGCAGATGAACAATTTGTTGTCAAAAGCATTCTTTTTGAAAAGGTCAAACAGGGTCGCTAAAACTTCAAAGGAGCGATTGTTTCCTTGGAATACAAGTGCGTTTGCCAGCATTAGGTAAGTTTTTAACCATGCCTCATAAAGCGACTCGATTGAAATATTTTTGTGCGGTTTTGCATTTATGTATTTTTCAAAGACCGGCATGATTTCATTATCGACTAGATTTATTATCTGACCGCAGCTACCAATGTTTAAAAGCGCATCGAGCTTTCTAGATTTCAGCATAGCGATTTCAAGTTCGAATTGGTCATCAATTCTGTCGATTACTGTGTCGATGCACTCGATGGTTGCAAAATAATCTCCGAGGCTGATACAGCAGCTTGCCAAATACCCAGTCAATTCTATTTCTTTAATTGTATTCTCTTGCTCGCTTGCTTTTATAATGGCTCTTGGTAAATATTCAAGTGCTTCTTTAGGGTTTGATTGGGTCAAAAGCTTTCCTAAACGCTCATGAATATTCCCTTTTACTAATTCAACATCAATTGTTTCAAGATTGTCTATCATTGTCAGGCATTGCTTTTGAGAGATGATGTAAAGATTGGTATCCCCGATATGGGAAGCAATTTTTATATTTTGGGTCCATATGTTGAAGGACTCAACTTTTTTGTCCAGATTCTGCGCAATAACAGCCAACATAGAAGTTGAGGAAAGAGTGTAGTTTGAGTAAACCGCGAAAGCCTTTTCAGCTATTGCTGTAAAGTTCTCATCTTTTTTAATTAATTCTAGTACGCTTGTCCAAATCATTGAGTTTTTAAAAGTGTAAGCAAACTCGTTTGACTGGATAATATAACAGGATTTCTGTAAGTATTCCAAATTAGTTACAGTTTCTTCCTCCGTATTGTCGAAAATCTCTTTCAAAATTGAAGGGTAGAATTTCATCCCCAAAATGGCGGACGCACAGAGGGTTTTAAACGCTGTAAGGTTGTTCTCTTTCAAATAATTTAACCGAGCTTCAACTACATCCCGAAATGTTTTCGGGACGGCTGGAGGGTAAGCTCCGTTTATCATTTCAGCTTCTATAAGAAAATTCACCATTTGTTCAAGAACAGCAGGGTTTCCAAGTGAGTTTTCATAGAGTTGCAGTTTTATTCTGCCCTCCAATCCCTTCTCTGCTGGAATAAATTGATGAATAAACGAATCCATCTGGCTTCTGTCAAAGGTGTTGAGAGCAATATCTAAATAAACTTTTTCCTTGAGGTTTTGGCTGTATAGATAGCCGATAGCCGGCCTCAGCTCACTGTAGGTCAGCAGAACTTTAAAAGTTTTTTTGACTAAATCTGAATTCAGCAGTCGGTGCAAGAACTCGTAAGACAGTCCGTCAATGGCCTCAAAATTGTCTATTACAAATACAGCCTCGTTATTTTCAATAATGGTGCTGAAAACTTTTTCAAGGAAAGCGAAAGTTTTTTCCTTATTTATTAGAATGTTTTCGTAATAAGCATGATTTGTCGGGTACAAAAAATTTAAGAGGTTGAAAATTTCTTCGTTAGTTAGCGTTGAAAATTCCGTCTGAAAAAATTTCTGCGAGTCTTTTTTTAATTTTAGACTGTCGGAGCAAAAATTGGTTACGTTGAAAAATGTAAGCAGGATGTCTTGAATAAGTCCGCAAGGGCTCAGCTGGCTTATCGGGTTGCATTCTCCGTAGAGCCAAGTTATCTGGTTTGCCTTGAGTTCGTTCATTGCAGACTTAAGTACAATTGATTTTCCGACCCCTTTTTGTCCGCTTAACGAAATTATTTTTTTGTCCGTTGACATAATCCCTTTAATAAGCACTTCTTTGGCCGTCTGTTGGGTGTCAAACTTTATATCGTAATTTAGTTGAATAGGGGTTTCTTGCTTATCTTCTTTTATTTCAAAGACTTCCGGCAAAGGTTCGGCAACCGCAGAATTTTCCTGTTCAACTGGCAGAATTTGCGGCTCTGAGTCCTGAGTTATGACAATTTCTGACGGCTGCTTTATGAAATCATACTCGCATTTTCTACATATTTTAGCAGAAGGCAAATTTGCACTTTTACACTCTGGGCAGATTTTTAATAATTCTTTTCCACAACTTACGCAATTCATTTTAAGAATTGGGTTATACGCTGAGCAATTTTTACAGATAGTTGCCACTCTTGCGCTGCAGAGTGGGCACTTTAGTAAGTCGTCTCCTATTTTGTTTTTGCATTTTGGACATATCATAAATTTCAACCACTACCAAAGCTTTAAGCTCGATTAAACGCCTCTTTAACTTGCACCATTAGTTCCAACAGTCTTTTAGAGATTTCAGACTGAGATAAATTAAGTTCTTTTGCTATTTGAACCTGCTTTAGGCCCTTAACGTAACGTAATTCATACAACTGCATAAATTGTTTAGCCGGATTATTACAATGGGCAACAGAAACGGCACTAATTACTGTTTCTAGTGTTTCCTTTTTTATTACAATTTCTTCCGGTCCGTCATCCAAATCAACGATGTCGTAATTGATTTGAACGTTTGCATATCTATTTGTTACAGTAGGGGCTGTTATTTGCTCGATTGATTCCTCACGAACAGAGACGAAGCCTTCTTTGGTTCTTCTCAATCTTCCCGAATCTTTAAGAACCAAAACAATGGAGGTCGTTACAATTTTTCTCAAATAAGTCTCAAGAGCCGTTTCATTTTCAACGGACTTGATAATTAAAAAAGAGCGCTTGTAAGATTCATTAAAAAAATCATCAAACAAATCTTCGTTATTTGAATATTTTTTATCTGTTTTAATTATTTTTTTAATTAAATCAATTTTTTCTTGAGCTAATTCCAAAACCAAGTCTTCCTACATGTTTACCACATATTTAAATGATAACACATTTAGAAGCTTATTATAAGTGTTGCGTTAACAGATTGCCCGTTAGTTTCTCCAGACGGCATCTTGAGGTACTTTAAAGTTTCGTTAACACTTTGTAATACAATTCCATCTATTTGTTTGGAACCACTGGATACTGTAACTTTTGAAGCCTGTACAACCCCGTCTTTACTGATTTTTAAATCAACAATCATTTTATTTGAATAGGCCATCTCTGTCGTGAGCAATAAATCGCTTGAAAGCGTCAATTTTAGGTTTTTACCTGCTATTTGCAGATATTTTCTAAATCCGTCGTTATAAGCTAGGTCCTCAGGAACTTCCCAAGCAATTTTGGCAACACTTGCGTTAACCGGTTCAGATAAAAACGCGTCGGAAACGGCTTGGCCCATGTCTCTGTTTTGAATACCTTGCCCTGGTTGAGGCGGTAGCATTGATGGACCTTGATCTATTACGTTCGCATCAAGCCCACCCAACTGGCCATCCATTCCTGGTGAGCCGGGAGCCGTTGGGACTTGCTCTTGCATTTCTGGTGAAATCGGGGAATTCTGTGTGCTTGCAGGGAATTCTACATCTTTGTTTTTATTATTCAATATTATTCCACCGGCTGCAATAGAAATAAGCATTACGCTGGCAATTGATGCCGCAATAATCATTTTTTTCTTTTTTCCTAGCTTGGTGTTCGGCACTTTGTCTCTGTCGCCAAAGTCTAATTGTTCACTGCTATCAGTTTCTTCGCTTAGCTTACCGGCTTCAAAAAGAGCTTTTAATAGGTCTTTATCTTTTTCAAGAGGCCCTGTCGCTGTAAGTAAAGCGATGTCCATTTCATTGTCAGAAGAAATTTTGTTCTGGTCTTTTTCTGCCTGCGCGAGCTTAGAATTTCCAAGTGAGGTTATGTCGTCATTAATACCGTTTTCGCTTTCTAAAATGGAGCTTTGCACCTCTGAAAAGTCCGTATCACTCATTAAGTTATCGACCTGCGATGAGATGTTGTTTAGTTCATCACTTTGACTTTTGGGCTTGATGTCCTCATTATTAAGTTCGTTCGTTGTAGAATCAAAATCGGATTCTGTAACTTTTATATTCTCTTCGCCACTTGCAGTAAGCTCGTCAAAGGATACTGTGCCTTCATTTTGGACTTGTTTTGTGGATTCATCTATAATATTTTCCTCATCAAACATTCCGAAATCAAAATTGTCCAAATCAACAGTATTAGATTGTTTATTTTCGTTTTCATTTATTTCTTTGTAGTCTTCGAGGGTCGGTAATCCTTCTAACGGTGCCAAGTCCGTGAGATCTGCTTCAGAAATCTCTTCAAGCGGCGTAAATAAAGTCACTGGAAGTTCAAACAGCTCAATTTCCTCGTGAATATTTTCTGCTTTTAAATTATCTTCGCTTTGAGTAAGTATTTCAATTGTTTCATCCAAAAATTCATCTTCACTGGCAAGTTCTGATTCGAAAATTTCCTCTAGTACTTCAGGCAATTCCTCTGTGGCTTCAAATAACTCAAATTCATTTTCTGAGTTATCAGCAATAGGTGTAGATAGATCCGCCTCTTCGCCAGTTGATACTATTGTTTCAAAGACTTCCTCTAGTTCGTCAATAGACTGGATTGTTTCAAGGTCTTCGTCCGATTCCTCGAATTCAAGCTCAGAATTATTTTCAATAATATCAAGTTCGTTTTGCTCAAAGACTTCATCTAGCTCTTCAATAGACTCGACTGTTTCAAGCTCTTCGTCCGATTCTTCGAATTCAAGCTCGGAATTATTTTCAATAATATCAAGTTCGTTTTGCTCAAAGACTTCATCTAGCTCTTCAATAGACTCGACTGTTTCAAGGCCTTCGCCCGATTCTTCGAATTCAAGCTCAGAATTATTTTCAATATTGTCAAGTTCGTTTTGCTCAAAGACTTCACCTAGCTCTTCAATAGACTCGACTGTTTCAAGGTCTTCGTCCGATTCCTCGAATTCAAGCTCAGAATTATTTTCAATATTGTCAAGTTCGTTTTGCTCAAAGACTTCATCTAGTTCGTCAATAGACTCGACTGTTTCAATCTCTTCGTCCGATTCCTCGAATTCAAGCTCAGAATTATTTTCAATAGCGTCAAGGTCGTTTTGCTCAAAGACTTCATCTAGTTCGTCAATAGACTGGATTGTTTCAATCTCTTCGTCCGATTCCTCGAATTCAAGCTCAGAATTATTTTCAATAATATCAAGGTCGTTTTGCTCAAAGAGTTCCTCTAGTTCTTCAATAGACTCGATTGCTTCAAGGTCTTCGTCCGATTCTTCGAATTCAAGCTCGGAATTATTTTCAATAATATCAAGTTCGTTTTGCTCAAAGATTTCATCTAGCTCTTCAATAGACTCGACTGTTTCAAGCTCTTCGTCCGATTCTTCGAATTCAAGCTCGGAATTATTTTCAATAACTTCAAGTTCGTTTTGCTCAAAGAGTTCCTCTAGTTCTTCAATAGACTCGATTGTTTCAAGGTCTTCGTTAGATTCTTCAATTTCAAGCTCGGAATTATTTTCAATAATATCAAGTTCGTTTTGCTCAAAGATTTCATCTAGCTCTTCAATAGACTCGACTGTTTCAAGCTCCTCGTTCGATTCCTCGAATTCAAAAATATTTTCGGTTGATTTAACTTCTGCAATATTTGCTGTAGAAGGACAATTATTATCACTATTGAATGCGCTTGCCACTGAACTTCCAAGATCTACAACACTATTTGCAATTGAGGTTACACTTGATGCTGCCGCACCATGCGCAAGTGCACTAGCACCAGCGGCAATAAAGCCACCGGCAAGAGCGGCGCTTCCTGCCGTAATGGCAATTTCTGCAATTGCTCCAGAAAGGTTATCATTATTGGAGGCTTTTGGTTTTTTATCGCCTTCGAAAAAGCCCTCAATAACGTTCTCATCACTGTCAGCTTGGTCGTCTTTGTCTCCGATGTTTATGGTTTCTATCTGAAGGCCGTCAGCTTCGTCTTTGTCAAAAATGCTCTGGCCTCCAATGATGTCTAAAACGCCGTCATTGAAAAGGCTTTCGTCTTTTGCTACCTGCTTGGAAATAAGTTCAAAGTTTTCAAATTCTATGAATTTTTCTCTTAAATCAAAGCTGTTTGCAAGTTGCTGGACAAGAAAAGTTTTATCTTCCTTGCTTATTTCATGGTCAATAGAAGCCACAAATAATGACTCTGCTTTTTCGTAATCTTCCTCAGTCGCTTGAAAATTGTTTTCAATTTTAAGCTTGCTCAAATATTTTTTTAATTGATCCGGTTTTGTTAAATTTTCTTGCTCAACGAAATAAAAATCTTCGTTTTGTTGGCTTTTATCGATATTTTTAGGCTCAAAATACCCTAAAAGTTCCGCAGCAGAATAGTCTTGGCTTAAAGCTAAAACCAAATACAGGTCAGGAAGAATTCCGTATTCAAACTGAGACTTTGGAATAAATATTTCATTTTTATCGAACACGACTCTAACGTCCATCTTTATACCATTATGGTAAATATCAGAAATATCTAGTTGCCCAAGGATGTTGTGAATAGTGTAAAGACTGTATAAGTTGGTAGCCTGAATCTTTTTTGAGAAAAGTAATTTCATTGCAAGTCTAGCACCCAAAACGTCAATAAACGCTTTTTTTCTTACGTTTTCCTCCTCAAAAACAGCCGAAGATAGCTTTGCATCGTTCAAATCGTCCTGTGCAATTTTAACATCATATTTTTTTTTAAAAATCCCCATCTTCAACTCCTAAATCCTTTTCCTAATATATAAGATTACGAACACGAAAATAATATTCCAAATTAACTGTAAAGATTTGTAAAGTTTTTATCATAATTGCCGGAAAATAAGCAACAAATATATTGTTCTTCATTTAATATTAATATGAAGTGTTTAAGTGTTATAATAGGAGGTCAAAAATGTTAAATTCTGTGTCAGGTGTGCAAAATTATTCAAACGTAGCGTTCAAAGCAAATGCTATGGATAAAGTAACCCCAGAAATGATGAGTATGCCGGGTGCCTTCTCCACGAATCCTGCAGCTCCTGGTGAGATTACAGAAAAACAACCTAAAAAAGGCGGGCTGATAAGCGCACTTGCTAAATTGGTTTTGACTGCCGCCCTAGTGGCCGGAGTAGCCGTAGGTGCCAGAAAACTTATACCAGCGTTAAAGAATATTAATGTATCCGGTGAACTTGCAAAAGATGCGAAATTTCTTGATAAAGTAAAATATCATTTTGCTAATTATACAGACAAATTAATTGCTTATGTTAAAGGCATCCCTGGGAAATTTAAAAAGCCACAAGCAGAAGACGTTACGCCTTTGGATAAAGTCGGATAATCTAAATTCTTTATAAAAAAGCCTCGTTGTTAAAACGGGGCTTTTTTGTTTTAAGACGTCATTGCGAGACATATGGCAACGACTTTGACACGAGTAAACCACCGAAGCAATCTCCCCCGAGTCTTGAAGGAGATTGCTTCGGTGGAAAACAATTGACGCATTTCAGGACTCACGTCTCGCAATGACGTGGTTGCTTAATCGTCAAAATTCTTGAGTTCGTTCTTGTAATCTTTATTCTTCGGGCAGACTTTTGTGTTGGCGTCTTCTCTGACGTATTTTTTCTCCGCCAATTCATCCGGTAAAAACTGCTGATGGGCGTCAGGATTTGCGTGGGAGTAAATGTAATTCACCCCAAACCCGTATTTTGCTGCATCTTTATAGTGGCCGTCTCGAAGATGCATCGGCGGCGGATAGTCTTGGCCGCTTTCGATATCAGAAAGTGCTTTGTCTATAGCTAAAATTACTGTGTTCGATTTCGGTGCTTTTGCAATGTAGATAACAGCTTGAGCCAGAGGGATTCTGCCTTCTGGAAGGCCCAAAAGTTCAACCGCTTTGTAGGCAGTCATCGCTACAACCAGTGCGTTCGTGTCGGCGTTACCCACGTCTTCTGCGGCAGTTACCACAAGTCTTCTGGCGATGAATCTTGGGTCTTCGCCAGCCGAAATCATTTTTGCCAAATAGTAAATTGCAGCATCTGGGTCGCTTCCCCTTAAACTTTTTTGGAAAGCCGAGGCGCAGTCGTAATGCTCCTGCTTGGAATACCTTGTATTTCTTTGCTGAGAAATATTTTCGAGGGTTTCTATATTCAATACTCTTTTGTTTTTAATCAAATCGCTTGCAAAATAAGAATTTTCAACTAAGTTAAGCGCAGCTCTGGCGTCCCCTCTTGAGTGGTTTATGATGAATTTTACGACTTCCTCTTCGAATTCGATTTCCTGATAATTCTTTTGCAGATAGTCAAACCCCTTTTTAATTATATTTTCCACGCTCTCGTCGCTGAGTGGGTTTAACCTAATTACCTGAACTCGTGAAAGCATGGCCGGATTGACCTGAAACGATGGGTTTTCGGTGGTTGAACCTATTAAAAATATCGTTCCGTTTTCAAGGTGCGGAAGCAGCGCGTCCTGTTGGGTTTTTGAATACCTGTGGATTTCATCAATGAACAAAATAGTTTTCACGCCAGTACGAAGTGCCGATTTAGCCTGTTCGACCGCGTCTTTAATGTCTTTGACCCCAGAGGAGACGGCAGACATTTCGATAAAATGGGCTTTTGTTTGGGTGGATATTAATCTTGCCAGCGTTGTTTTTCCGCATCCGGGAGTACCCCATAATATTAAAGAAAAAAGCCTGTTTGTTCTAAGCAAATTTAGCAACGGACTGTTTTGGGAAACCACATTGCTTTGCCCCAAAAAATCGTCAAGATTGCCCGGGCGAAGCAGTTCCGCCAAAGGCACCTGCTTGTTTGAATTTTCTAATTCCGTAAATAAATTGTTCATAGTATAATTTTAACATATAAATTTAGTATTAATAATAAGAGAATGCAGAATAATTTAAAATACGTCGCCCTGAATTTATTTCAGGGTCGCAAGGACCCTCTATTATGCGATGCTGAAACTAGTTCAGCACGACGTCAGGATATTCAATGAATTATTCCACAGCCTCTAAACTGGTAAGATCCTGAATCAAGTTCAGGATGACGTAAAGGAGAAAAATGAAATCACAAGAATCAAAAATGAATATTATATTCCCTGTCGTTATAATTATGCTTTTGGCACTCGCGTCATTTTTGGCGGTACTATCAACAAAAAAAACTTCACTGAACAAGAACGAAGTCGTTTTCTGGACGCTACAGATGGCAGATTTCACCCCTTATATGAACGGGGTAATCTCCAAATTCGAGGCGTCCCATCCTACTATTAAAATTAAATGGGTTGACGTTCCCTTTTCAGAGGGGGAAAAAAGGACTCTGGCATCAATTTTAAGCGACACTCCGCCGGATTTAATCAACCTAAACCCGGATTTTTCAGCCATTTTAGCCCAAAAAGGCGCGCTAGAGGAGCTTAACCCTGATGATTTGATTCAGTTCAAAGAGGAAATCGTAAACTCGCTTAAATATAACGGGAAATTGTACGCTATTCCTTGGTACGCCACTTCCGCAATTACCATCTACAACAAGGATTTACTCAGAAAATCGGGATTATCAAGCGTCCCAAAAAACTACGAAAAGTTGGCGAAAATTTCACCTGTAATTAAAGAGAAAACTGGCGCATATGCTTTTATGCCCACTATATCCGAAAACGACACTATGCTTAAAATACTCAACAAATACGGAGTAAATTCAGCAGAAAATATAAACAATGAAATGGCTGTGGAGGTTTTTGATTTTTACAAAGAGCTTTACGCCAAAAACCTAATCCCGAAAGAATCCATCACCCAGACCCACAGAGAAGGTTTGGAAAAATACATGTCCAACCAAATAGTGTTTTTTCAAGCGGGTGCAAATTTTCTCAACATGATTAAGGAAAATTCTCCTTCCACCTACAAAAATACAGACGTTGCCCGCCAAATTGTGGGAGAATTGGGTCAGTACGATTTTTCGCTAATGAACTTGGTAATTCCACTAAAAGCTCCCAACAAAGACGCTGCGCTTGAATTTTCCATGTTTTTGACCAACGAAGAAAACCAGCTCAAGCTAGCAAAACTAACCAATGTTTTGGCAACCAACAGAAAAGCCTTGCAGGATTCGTTTTACACCAGATACGATGAAGGCGACCTGATGGCAAAAGCGAGAGTTATATCAGCTAGACAACTAGATAAAGTTCAGCCTGTTTTAAGACAAAATAAAGGCCAAAAAGAGGTCAATTTGATTATAAACACGGCAGTGCAAGAGGTTTTGCTTAACAAAGCGACTACAAAGTCTATTCTGGATGGTGTTGCTTTAAAGTGGAAGTCTATAACAAAAGACTAACTAACAGCCATTAACAGTGCTGAACTGCCAATTAATTGGGAATTGTTAATCGGTAACAATTTTTACAATTTTATGCCAAAATCATTTGTTTATGCTACTATTGGATAATAATCGAGGGAATAGTTAGGGGATAAGATGACAACAGAAACAAATCAACAAGCTGGACAAGGCTATGATGCCAGTAATATTCGTGTATTAGAAGGTTTAGAAGCAGTAAGATTGCGCCCTGGGATGTATATCGGTTCGACTTCTCAAAGAGGTTTACACCACTGTGTATACGAAATCGTTGACAACTCAATCGACGAGTCTTTGGCTGGGTATTGTAACGAAATCAGAGTAACCATAAATGCAGATAACAGCGTTACTGTTGAAGATAACGGACGTGGAATTCCTGTTGACATCAAACCAGATTCAGGTAAATCAGCGTTAGAGATTGTTCACACAGTTCTTCATGCCGGCGGAAAATTTGGTGACGGCGGATACAAGGTTTCGGGCGGACTTCACGGGGTTGGAGCTTCTGTTGTAAACGCTTTATCAGAAAAATTTATCGTTGAAGTCTCAAGAACAGGATTTGTTTGGAGACAAGAGTACATGAGGGGCGAACCTTCGACTCCTGTTGAAAAAATGAAAGAAACCACAAAAACTGGTACAAAAACAACTTTTTGGCCTGACCCTGAGATATTCACAGAAACAACCGACATCGACAGAGACGTAATCGCAAGCAGGATTCGTGAAATGGCGTTTTTGAATAAAGGTTTGAAAATCGTATTCATAGACGGTAAAACCGGCGTTGAAGAGGTTTTCCACTATGAGGGCGGAATAGCAAGCTACGTCGAGTTTTTGAATAAAAACAAAGCTGTTATGTTTGAACAGCCTATTTATATGGAAAAAACTGTGGATAATATGCTTATCGAAATCGCAATGCAGTACACTGATGCTTACACTGAAAGCGTTTTGTCTTTTGCAAATAATATTAACACCCACCACGGTGGAACTCACTTGACTGGGTTCAGAAACGCTCTAACTCGTGTTGTAAACGAGTATGCAAGAAAGAACAACATTCTAAAAGATTCCGAAACAAACCTTACAGGCGAAGACGTTAGGGAAGGTTTGACTGCAATAATCAGTATCAAACTTTCCGACCCTGAATTTGAAGGTCAGACTAAAGAAAAACTGGGTAATCAAGAAGCAATGTCTGCAGTGCAGGATGTCGTTAGAGACAAACTTCAAGAATGGATGGACTTTAATCCAAAAACTGCAAAAAATATTATTGAAAAAACCTTGCAAGCACAGCGCGCAAGAGAAGCTGCTAGAAAAGCAAGAGAACTTACCAGAAGAAAGTCCGTTTTGGAAAATTCAACTCTTCCCGGGAAGCTTTCTGACTGTTCAAACCGCGAGCCTGAAAAATGTGAAATTTACCTAGTAGAGGGAGATTCTGCGGGCGGTTCTGCAAAACAAGGCAGAAACAGAATGTTCCAAGCCATTTTGCCATTGAGAGGTAAAATCCTTAACGTTGAGCGTGCAAGACTGGATAGAATGTACGGCAACAACGAGATAAATTCTATGATGCAAGCTTTTGGTATTAACATAAGCAAAAATCCGGAAGAAGTTGAGTTGGAAAAGTTAAGATACCACAAAATTATCATAATGACCGATGCAGATGTAGATGGAGCGCACATCAGAACATTGATTCTGACGTTCTTCTTTAGATATATGAAACCTCTTATAGACAACGGTCATGTTTATATTGCACAACCTCCGTTATTCAAAGTTACAATAGGGAAAAATTCCGAATATTTGTATGACGAAAGAGCTTTGGATAAATTGATAAGTGCGCGTGGGGTCAAAGGGCTTTGTCTTTCTGATAAAAACAAGACTAAAACTTGTTCAGACGAGTCGTTTACTGAGTTGATGGTTAATATGTCTACTTATTATAATTCATATAATAACCCTATCTTGAATTCGATTCCTGCCGTGTTATTACGTGGCTTGGTTCGTTCAGAGGTTGAAGTCGAAGACTTTACTGAGCAGGATAAAATGAACGAGGTCGCGGAATATTTGAATAAATACTTGGCCGACCATGCTAAAAACTACAATATTTTGGCGGCTGAAAATTATACTGTTTCATTGAAATACAACCCTGAAAAAGCACTTTATAACATAAAATTGGACTTGGGTGAAGGAGTGGAGCCCGCTTTGGTTACTCCTAACATTATCAAAAGTTCCGAGTACAAAAGATTGAAATCTTCTTATCCTTTGATTAGGGAGTTTTTGATTGAAGAGGAGGAGCAACTAATATTGCAAACCGATTCTGAGCAATTTGACATCAATTCTTTTGCCGATTTGCAGAGAATGGTTGGTGAAAGAGGTCAAAAGGGAGTTGCTATCCAACGTTTTAAAGGACTTGGAGAAATGATGCCTCAGCAGTTGTGGGAAACTACAATGGATCCTTCAACAAGAACACTTTTGCAGGTTTCAATTGATGATGCGATTCTCGCTGACCAGTTGTTCGACATTTTGATGGGTGACAACGTTGCGCCGAGAAGAGAGTTTATCGAAGCTAACGCGGTTTACGCGACGAATATTGATACGTAACGAAGTGATGGGTTTGCGCGTAAAGCGGACCCGACAACAAAATATAAGATGAGGTAGGTTGGGTTTTCTAACCCAACAACAACAGAGGAAGAAGGAATTAGACATGACAAAGAATGAATTAGTTTTTTTAGGACCACCGGCATGTGGCAAAGGCACTCAAACAAGTAGATTATCTACTCATTTAAACTTTCCTCACATCGACACGGGTTCTCTTTTGAGACGTGCGATTACCGAAAAAACTTCAGACGGGCTTATCGCTCAGTCTTATATCGATAAAGGACAATTGGTTCCTGTTGATATCGTTACTGCTATCATCAAAAGCCGATTGAAAGAAGACGACTGCAAAGGCGGTTTTATTCTTGACGGTTTCCCTAGAAGCACGGAACAGGCCCAAATGCTTGAAGAAATGCTTACAGAAATCGATGGTGCGGAAAAAGTTAATTTTAAAGTTCTTTACTTTGATATCGACCAACAATTGCTTATGAACCGTATAATTTACCGTCGTTCTTGTTCTAAATGCGGCAAAATTTATAACCTTCAATCATTAAAACCAAAAAACGAAGGAATTTGTGATGACTGCGGTTGTGGACTAATTCAAAGAAAAGACGACACTGAAGAAACTGCAAAAGCAAGATTCGATACCTATTTCGAGCAAACGGCTCCGTTGATTAAATTCTACGAAGACAAAGGTTCTTTGAGAAAAGTCGACGCTAACGGTGCGGTAGAAGAAGTTTGGGATAGACTGATAAAAGAAATTAATCAGTAAAATAGGCTGGATATTTCTGCATAGCAATATAAATAGTAAAAAGTGTGTTAAATCTTAGATTAAGCACGCTTTTTAGTTGCGATATTTATGACGGTTTCTTTCTTTCTTTCGCTGCCCATATGAGACTTTTTTTACGTTTCACTCTCCGATTCAGACCATTACAATTCGTGTTTACAAATTGTAATGGTCTGAATCGTTTATTCTTGATATAATTAAATAAGAATAGAAGGAAGCAAATGATTACAAGAAAATCAAAAGAAGATATTAAAAGAATGCGTCATGCCGGACACATAGTTGCTTTGGTGCATCAAGAGATGAAGCGAATAATTGAGCCTGGGATTACTACAAAGTATTTAGATGACGTGGCGATGGGCATTATTAAGAAAAATAAGTCTATCCCGACTTTTTTAGGCTATCACGGATTTCCCGGATGTATTTGTGCATCTGTAAACGAACAGGTTGTCCACGGTTTTCCGCTGGAAAATGTAGTCCTTCAAGAGGGTGATATAATAAGCGTTGACGTAGGAGCAACTTACGGCGGATTTGTAGGCGACAGTGCCTGGACTTATGCTGTCGGTGAGATTTCCAAGGAAAAACAGAGACTTTTGAGGGTAACAGAAGAATCCCTTTTTGCTGGAATAAATCAAATGCGTCACGGAAATATTTTGGATGATGTTTCAGGTGCGATTGAGGATGTCGCAAATAAGGCAAAATTAGGAATAGTTAGACAATACGGGGGGCATGGAGTCGGTAGAGCAATGCACGAAGACCCGTTTGTTTTTAATTACAGAACCGGAAACAAAACTGTTCTCAAATCAGGGATGACAATCGCAATTGAACCCATGCTTAATCTGGGCGTAGACGACGTGGTGGTGCTTTCTGACAAGTGGACTGTGCAAACTACAGACAAAAAAGCATCCGCACATTTTGAGCACACAGTTGCAATTACCGATGGGGAGCCTTTAATTTTGACCACATTAAGCTTGTAAAACTAAATTAATTATACGATTTATTATTGAGTAAATTATAGTTAAATAAAGTAATAACAACTATAATTGGAGTAAGCTATGGATATATTTGGAATATTAGGAATAGTTGTAGGCGTAACCTTTATACTGTGGGCACAGGCGATAGAAGGTGGAAGCCCTACCGATTTAATGCAGGTTACGGCTGGAATGATTGTTTTCGGCGGAACTGCAGGTGCTGTTATTTCTAGTTTTCCTTTGGATGATTTGAAAACCGCTGTTGGCTTGCTTAAAGTCATTATATTCCCTCCTAAAATCGACTTAGACAGTTTAATCGTTGAACTTGTCGGATACGCAACTAAGGCAAGAAAAGAAGGCGTTATAATTTTGGAAAAAGAAGCCAAGAATGCTTCTGATCCATTGTTGGCAATTGGCCTAGAGGCTGTTGCTGACGGAGCTGACCCTTCTCTTGTGCAGGGTATGATGGAAAACCAGATTACCCAATTAGAAGAACACGTTAATAAGGGTGCAAAGGTTTGGGAATCGGCAGGCGCATATGCTCCAACCTTGGGTATTATTGGGGCTGTTCTAGGACTAATTCAAGTTATGAAAAATTTGTCCGACCCATCAAAACTCGGCGCCGGAATTGCAGTGGCATTCGTTGCTACTATTTATGGTTTGTTTATCGCAAACCTGATTTTGCTTCCTTTTTCCTCAAGGATTAAATTTAATTATCAAAAAATATTTTTAGCTAAGGAAATAATGGTTGAAGGCGTTTTGGCTATTCAAGCCGGAGAAAGCCCTGCTTTAATTGAAAGAAAACTTAAATCGTTTATTTTGGGAAAAGGCTAATGGCAAGAAAAAAGAAACACCCTGAGCATGAAAATTTAGAGCGGTGGTTAATTTCCTACGCGGATTTTATCACTCTTTTATTTGCTACTTTTGTTGTTCTCTACGCACTCTCTCAAGTCGATGTTAAAGACCTTAAAACACTTGAAGATTCTGTAAAACAGGCCTTTGCCGCTCCGTCTATTATGCAGGGGTCTGATGGATTAACCGCCGATACTAGCAGCAGTCTTTTAGAAGGTCAGCAGGCAGATTCTGTAATCTCTCCGTTGATGCTTGAATATATGAGTCAAAAGTACGAGGAACAGTCTATGGAGCAGATTCAAAAAGCGGTTGACCAAATGTCTAATTCCGGCGAAATTGACGGTGTTGAGACTCAACAAACAGATAGAGGGTTAATTATTAGATTTAATGATGACTATTTGTTTAAATCAGGCTCAGCCGTATTAGTTCCAGCCGCAGTAGCTAAACTTGATAGAATTGGCGCTAGCATCGGAAAAAAATTCATTTTGCATAATATGAGAGTTGAAGGTCATACTGATAGTCAACCATTTGTATCTACTGTTTACCCATCCAATTGGGAACTGTCTTCTGCCAGAGCATGCTCAATAGTGCGGTACTTCATTGGGAGATTTTCGTTTTCCCCTAGTTTGTTTACCGCTGTGGGTTTTGCAGATACTAGGCCTATCCATGACAATAAGTCTGCCAAAGGCAAAGCCAAGAACAGAAGAGTTGAAATCCTGATTTTAAAGAATAAATTTAAGGCTCAGGAAAGTCCTCAAGATGAGCTCTCAAAATTAAGCAAGCCACAGCAAGAAATTATACAGGCTAACCGAATGGAAGTCATTACCAAAATAGAAAACATGTCTGATGCGGCCAAACAAATTACAAAAGATAACAAGCTGGGTGAAGCCGGCATGATTATGTTGAATAAAGCCTATCGCAAAGAAGTACAAAGGCTCAAAACCGAGACTCAAGCTCTTGATTCTGTTTCTAAAAATAAAATTACAGGAGAGGGTTCTTGGCTGAAGCCCCCAGCGGCTGTAAAAAAAGCAAATGATAGATCAACAAAAAGTCTTAAAAGTCAGTTCGAGAGAGAATTTGAAGGGTTGGAAAACTAGATGGAACATTATTTTATAGGGATGTCAATTTCCCCAGGTGCCGGCGTGGAAACGGGAGTTGCTGTCATAGATAAAAACAACCAGATAATTATGGTGGACAAATTGTTTTCAATGCAGGATATCCAACATTTCTTCGATAGTTTTTCCTCGATAAACGACTCCCAGATTTGTGTGTCTTTGCCTTGGGAGAATGCCATGATAAACGGCAAATGGAGAATTTTGTCCAAGCCTTACCAGCTTGTTATGTCGAGCGACAAACTAAAGAACACTGACAATTGGACTCAGCGTTATTCTAATCGCGGCTCTGATTATTTTAATTCTCTGATTGGAAAAGGTGCGAAAATTAACCGATTTGAACTTCATTTAACCAGACAGTCTCTAGGGTTAGACTCTTGCTACAAAGAGCGCTCACCTGCTGATTGCAAGGCTTTGCAGAATGCTTTAAAGATGAAGTGTGGATTTACAAATATTCCGTCAAATATGATGCCAATGTCTCAATTGGAAGCAATAGTGGGGGCAATTTTGGCTAAAAAATACTCCGACCAGAAACACGATATGCCGAGTCTGTTTGAATTTAACGGGGTTAAAGTAATAAGAGGTTAATTTAGGAAGTTTTAACAGGTTTGAGGTTTAAAACTTAGGATTGGCTGAAGCCCATCCTAAGTGCAGTTTTATTTTTTACGGCCTAAACCCTGCAACCGTTTTTGACAGTGACTTAAAATCAGGCAATTTGTTGTTTATGATTACGTAAGATGTTGGACTGGCACCATTACTTTTTGTCGGATCAAAATTATTGGAGTCACAAATTTCGGATAAAGAGCAAACATAGGGCTCAGGAGACCTTGTATAGTAACTTATGTCCTTTTGGGAGTTATACCCTATTGTAAAATGAAATGTATCTTTTCCAATTCGATTTGGAGGTTTGGGCCCATTAACATCAACTAATATCATAAAGCCGGCGGGGTCTACATCAACTGAAAAAATCATCCCATCTTGTAATAAATACTTACAGGTACCACCATTAGTACGATAATTATGCCAGGTTATACTAATTCCATCGTAATCTAACGTTTTTTCAGGCAACCAATTTGCATTTGTGGCTCCTGCTGCTTTTTGACTTATTTTCATTAATTTTCCAATTTGATCGAAATTAGAAGAAACCTCATCCGCTAATCCTTGCTGGGCTAGGCATGTATAAGCATCCGAATAACAATCGATGTCAACTTTCCACATTTGAACTGCTTGTTGCAGCGTAGAGTTAAATTTCAGAAGCCCAGCAACCAGCTGTCCTTCTTGACTCGATTGCAATAAATTAGGGATAGTCATAGCGGCAAGTATCCCTATAATTCCAAGTGTGATAAGGACTTCTGCAAGTGTAAAAGCTTGTTGGCAGTGAACTGTGAGCCGTGACTTGAGGCTTTTGACCCTCAAGTCATTGCGAGGCTTTGAACTTGTATGTTTACATGAAGAACCTACCGAAGCAATCTCACCCATGGTTTGAGGGATATTGTTTCGGTGGGTTACTATTGATTCAGCGTCAAGACACATTTCGCAATGACTTTCTGTTCTGTTCTGTTCTGTTCTGTTCTGTTCTGTTCTGTTCTGTTCTGTTCTGTTCTGTTCTGTTCTGTTCTGTTCTGCCAACATTATAATTCCTTAAACTTGGTAATTGTAGAACAATTCTATCATTATTTTATGGCATTGTCAAAGGCGCAAAGTTCTCAAAATATGCGATGGGCTGAAGCCCATCCTAAATAATTAAGGGTAAACAAGGGGTTTTGCATTTAAAACATCATCGATATTCATACCATCTGGAATTTCATAATGACTAGGCATTCCTTTATCATTGTAAACCAATGATAGTCCCAGTTGTTTAGCCTGACTATTTTGCATTAACGTATATTCTTCATCTTTTAATTTAACTGCTACACCCATCCAAGGAGTAAGCCAATTATCTTTTGTTTTACCTAGATAAATACCTATTTTACTAGGCGAATCATAATTCTGAGGATGGCAAGACAATCTTATCGCGTCTGGTAATCTTGTTCTTAAAAACTTAGTCCAAGCTTCTGCAGCCTGAACTGTCTGATATGCAAAAACTTTTGATAATTTCTGTCTTTTACTGTTCCCTAATTGAGAATACCCATCTATTCCTCCTAGTTCTTCATAAACAAATCTTTTTATGCCACAATAATCGTTATTTAAAACAGGGTCGGCTATAACCCTATTTCTAAGTTGTTCAATAGTTTCACCATGTTCTTCTAAAATTTTCACCCTTCTCTGACCATTTCGGTGGATGGATTTGAACCAAAGCTAATCGGTTTTAACCCAATATTTCGATGGATATATAATATTTTAGATAACTTTTGAGCGGTTTTATTAGAATTATTATTTATTCTATTTGATTGTGTGAAATGAACTGAATCACTACAAATACTTGTATTGTCTTGCGTCTTCTTCCATTTATTTTGATCGGCAGAATATAAATTATTCTTTCTAAAAGAAATGTTAATTGTAGAGAGCTGTATCATTTTTGACCCTTTGACATTACTAAATTGTTACTTATAAAATATCCATAAAGATTATTTTTTGCCTAACTTAATCAACTTTGAAATAACTTGTTACAATAAAGACGAAAGGGTAACTGCTCAAGCTAAATTAAAAAGTCGTAAAACTCAGTAAATGTAAATATTTACGCCTATCGTTCATTGGGTGGGGGTATCCTAGCGAGCCTTTTTGCCGTAAATATTTTACTTAAGTCCTGACAACAAAGGCGTATACTTTTTTACATTTCGCCATCCATGTACTTGTCGTACAAATCTTTTCTTCTTAATTTAGTTCTAAAAAGTTGCTGCTCAAATCTGTATTTACTTATTTCAAGATGGTTTCCGCTTAATAAGACTTCAGGAACGGTGTATCCGCGGTAGTCTCTCGGTTTTGTGTAATGTGGGTACTCCAAAAGTCCGTTGGAAAAACTGTCTTCGTCGGCCGATTCTATTTTTCCCAAGGTTCCTTCTATTTTGCGGCTGATGCTGTCAATCAGGCAAAGTGCCGGGAGTTCTCCTCCGGTCAAGACGTAGTCCCCAATTGAAATTTCTCTCGGTTTTATAATATCTCTGATTCTTTCGTCAAACCCCTCGTAATGCCCGCACAAAAGGATTATCTGGTCGTATTTGGTAAGCTCCTTAGACAGTGTATCGTTAAAGACTTCCCCTTGCGGGGTCAACATTATGGTGAGGGAGTTTTTAAGGCGTTCCGTTGATTCATATGCGTCAACATAAGGTTGAGCCATAAGAACCATCCCTGCGCCGCCCCCAAAAGGCGTATCGTCAACTTTTTTGTGTTTGCTTTGAGTGAAATCCCTTGGATTAATTGTGTTGACGGCTATTATTTCTTTTTCAACTGCCCTTTTGAGGATGCTCTGCCCGCAGTAATTTTGAATTATTTCCGGGAAAAGTGTTAATACGTCAAATCTCATTTTTGGACTCACTCTATCAGCCCTTTGATGTTATTTACAACAATTTTCTTGTTTTTAATGTCAACAAATGGAACCAATTCTTTGACAAAAGGTACCATTGAAATTTTTTGGCTTTTACTTTTTATCGCAATCAAATCGTTCATACCGTTGTTAGATACGCCCACAACTACGCCGAGGCTTTCGTTGTTAGCATCAAAAACGTCAAGTCCTGTTAATTCATCAATCAAAAATTCATCTTCTTCTAAATTTGTTCTTATAGTGTCCTGTTTGACAAATAGCAATGAGTCCTTAAGGGGAATAATTTCTTCTATTGAATTGATTCCTTTGAATTTTATCAGTGCAAAAGTTTTGTTAAATCTGACGCCTGTAATATCATAAGATACGTACTCAAGCCCCTGCTTTAACCAAACACTTTTAAGCTTTTTCAAAAACTCTTGTTGGTTCTTTGAAAACCCGACTTTTGCTTCTCCTTGGAGTCCGTGAAAGTTCAGAATTTTTCCTATCGAAATATAATTATCATCCATATTCTTTTAAATACCTATCAGCTTATTTCTTAGCTTTTGTAGTTGTTTTAGTTGCCTTAACTGGTTTTGTGGCCTTGGCTTCCACAGCTTCTTTTTTTGCCTTTGTTTCCTTAGGCTCTTTTACTTCTTTGTTTGCCTTAGTTTCTTTTGCAACTTTAGCTACTTTTGGCTCTTTAACTGCCTTTGGAGCTACAGTTTCTTTGGTCGCCTTAGCTTTTTTAGGTTCTTTGGTTGATTTAGGTGCTTTTGCTTCTTTTTTAGACTTTTTATCTTCGGCTTCAGCATCTTTTTTGAATTCGGCAGGTGCGTCTTCGCGTTCCTGATTCCATCTGTCAAGTCCAAGTTTTGCTCTAACTAAGCCTATTCCGACGTGAACTCTCCACTCATCCATTTTTAATTGGGCCGCCAATATTTTGTGGCACCCTATTGGAGGAAGCGGAAGCAATGGCTCGTAAAGACTTTGTATTGCAAACATTTGATCAGGAGACACGGCTAACTTTCTTTTAGGGAAAGGTAGTTTTGTCAACATTAATTTTTGTCTTACCAAATTTATTCCAAAAAATACTTTTCTTGATTCTAATTCTATTTTTGTTCCGATAACTTCATGTGCGTCCGGATTTGGAAGCGGCAACATCGTTTTGTACAAAGCTTCAATTGTTTCTAATTGTTCTTTAGTGATTAATAATGGCTTGTCACGATTCATTGGTGGCCTTGAAGGGAAGCGTCCGCCGCCTTGCTGCGGTCTATTAAATCCGCCCTGTTGAGGCCTGTTGAACCCGCCACTTTGAGGACGATTAAATCCGCCCTGTTGAGGTCGATTGTATCCGCCTTGCTGTTGGTTGTATCCACCCTGTTGGGGCCTGTTATACCCACCACCTTGTTGGTTAAATCCGCCTTGTTGTGGTCTGTTATATCCACCACCTTGTTGATTAAAACCGCCCTGTTGGGGTCTGTTATATCCGCCTTGTTGCTGGTTGAAACCACCCTGCTGAGGTCGATTATACCCGCCGCCTTGTTGGTCTCTGTTATATCCGCCTTGCTGTTGGTTGTAACCGCCCTGTTGAGGTCTGTTATATCCACCGCCGCCTTGTTGGTCTCTATTGTAACCACCTTGCTGAGGTCGATTGTATCCACCTTGCTGTTGGTTGTATCCACCCTGTTGGGGTCTGTTATATCCGCCACCTTGTTGATTAAATCCGCCTTGTTGTGGTCTGTTATAAGGTCTCGGTTGCGGAGCATCCTGCGAATAACTGTTATAAAATTGTTGTGGGGCTTTTTGTTCGCCATTTCCCGCGGAGTCTGTGTTCTGGTTTTGCTCAAAATTTGGCGTGCCGCCGTCACCAGAACTATTTTCCGCATTAAAATCTGATGATATTATCATCTTCTTATCGGGATATAAACAGTTTGGGCAAATAACTCTTTTTGGGTTTTTTGTTTCAAATTCGGAACCACACTTGGTGCACTTGTTTACATACATAATGAAAAGCCTCTTCATCTAGTCAAAGATTAATAAAATCCTAACTCCTCGTTTACTTTAAAATTTAATTTTATTAGTATTTCTATTTAATCATATATTATAATTAAAAATAAATCATGGCAAGTCTTTTTATTATTATTTATAATGAAATCAACCATCAAATCTACTTTTAGTTTTATTTTTCCTTCAAAACGGTTACTGGGCATTGGTTTACCAATTTAAAATCCAGCCTCGCTTTGAATTTACCAATGTCTGGAGTTATGCCGTATTGTTCGATTATGTTTACAAAGTCTTCATATAATTTGCTTGCTAATTCAAGTGAAGCAGATTTGTCATACCGAAGCTATTTTAGCGCGTAGCCGAAATACTTTCAACTATATACTTTTTTTGCTTTTCAATTGCCATTATTATGTTTTCCAGATTTATTTTAGTTTTTTCGTAATATGTTTTCATTTGTCCGTAAAATTTTTGAATGTTTTCAGCATCGACTAATTGAGCATTCTTCAACTGATATTGTATTTCCAGATTTTCAGAAAAAGCAATCCCCCTATAGATAGGACTGTCGGCTTGGTATTCTGTGTCAATTTTGTTGTAGAGAGTCAACAAAAGCTTGAAGTACTTGTTAGTTTCGTGGCTGACTGTTCTTCTTCTGTTGTATTCTCTTTCATATTTATAAATGTACTCAGCGGCCAATTCCATCTCTTTGTGAATTTTTTTGAGCACATCCAACTCTTTGGTTAAATTATTCAACGACTGCTCAATATCATAAGAAAACCGCTTTTTGTCAAGGTCTGGTTGGTGTTCAATCGGTGCCACAAATGTTAAGGCCTCTGATAGCGGAATATTTTCAAACCCTTCTATATGGGCGCCAATCATTGATGAGTTCATTAATTCAAGGTTGGGGAAAACAGAAGCGAACTCTCTGAAGTGCTCAATAAATGTCGCATAACCGCCTTGAGTAGGAAGTTTATCTCCTTTTACCCCGTCAACATAATACATTGTGTCGTTCAAGTTGTATAATTTGTAATCTGCAAATCCTTTGTACATTTCTTCGCTGCGGCCAGTTTCATCGTTTGGCCTAAGTGAGTCGATGTAGCCTTGCATGTCTTTTATTTTGACCTCGACCTTGCTAGTTTCAGGGTTTATTTCATAGGCAAGCTCTGAATAGGCGGAATCTTTACTGTAACACTGGTTGTTTACGTAAGCTAAATCCTGACCGACCAAGATTATTCTTGTGAAGCCTAGAATTTTTGCGCTAAATAAAGCCTCATATGAAACGGAACCTTTTGCTACGTAATGTGAGACATCCACCCCTGTAATCTTTCCCCAGCATTCGTTCGCGTGACTTGAGCCTGTTGCAAATGAGAATTTTCTTTTTGTTTTTAGTTTGTGGATGGAAGTATTTGTGTAAGGCTCTAAAACCAGGTTTACGTTTGAAAGATCAAGCCCGCTAAGCTGACCCGAGCAGTCATTAACCTCTATCATATTCAGAAAATCCGGTGTTATTCCGTTTTTCATCAGAGCCTTCATCGCTGTACCCACGCAAAAAATTACAACCTTGTTTCTGTTTTTCTTTATGGTTTCAATATTCAAATCCAAAGTAGGGCCAGCCGAGACTATCAAGGCTGTTTTACCCTTGTAAACATCCTTCAGCTCGTTCAACGGGGTCTGTTCAAAAGTGTAGGGAAGGTTCCTAATCATCATTTCTATTGAATTGGCTACCAATCTTCTTAGCGTATTATAATCAGCCATACAGATTCCTGTTATTAGCTCAACCTGCTGGAATACGCTGTTCATTTCTTGTTCGTAAATATTTTTATACGACTGCAAAAAGACAAAAGTAGAATTTGCGCCGTAGCTGTAAGTATTCATAAAAATGTGCTTAAAACCGGTCATATCCGAAACAACAAAAACGTTTTTACCAGAGAGTTCTTTAGAAAAATCTACCAACTCAAGAGTCACTCTCAACATCTCCAAGTTTGGTTCGTAGACAATAAGAATCCCTTTTGAATTCTTACAAAATTCTTGGAATAAAAATCCCAGCCCCATCCCAAACAAAACATGCATGGAAGAAGGAGTGTTCGGGGCTTGGGCAAAAACAGCCCTAGCCTCTATTTCAGCACCGCTTGGTGAATGTATCGGAATGCCGTTAAAGATTATGTTTGGTTCCTTCAACTCAGTCTCAACGAGTTCAAAGTTGCCGCTGAGCGACGTTAGTTCAAGTAAACTCGCCTTTAATTTCGGGTTGTATCTCCCGATGAATTCCAGATTTTTGTCTAAAATAGGGTTTGTTACTTTTTCTACCATTGCAGTTTTTTCCCTCTTAATCGTAGGCCAGGCATACTTGCCAGACAACATTATTTTCCTTAAAAGCCCAATTCGATATTGCTGTTAAGCTGGCCGCAGGCAGCGTCTATATCAGCTCCGCGTTCCAATCTTATTGTAACCTTTTTTCCGGAATGTTCAAGTACGTATTTAAACTTCATAGTGGCCGTGTTGGTCGGTTTTTTGTATAATTTGTTGCCGATTGAATTGTAAGGGATTAAATTGACGTTGCACTTGATGTCTTTAAGTAGATTTGCTGTCTGCTTTGCGATATCAGTGGAGTCGTTCAGGTCTCTTATCAAAACGTATTCGATGGTAATTCTTCTGCCGGTTTGGGTAATATAGTTTTTCAACGCTTTTTTCAAATCGTAAAGCGGGTACTTTTCGTCTATCGGCATCAATTTCTTTCTTATCTCAGAAGTCGGTGCGTGCAGGGAAACGGCAAGCGTAGATTGAAGTTTCAATCCGGCAAGCTTGTTTATTTGAGGAATTATTCCGCTTGTAGAAACGGTAATTCTTCTTGCTCCAATTTGAAAGCTGTTGTTGAATATGTCGAGCGATTTCAGTACGTTGTCGATGTTCAACAACGGTTCGCCTTGTCCCATAAACACTATGTTTGTGACTTTTAGCCCTGTATCTCTTTGGATGGTTAAGACTTGTTCCACGATTTCAGAGGAGGTCAAGTTTCTGACAAACCCTCTTTTACCAGTGGCGCAAAAATCGCAGTTTACGGCACATCCTACTTGGGAGCTGACGCAGGCTGTCAAATTTGTTCGGTTGTCGAACCTCATCAAAACAGTCTCAACGCAATTTCCGTCAGGGTACTCGATTAGGTATTTTATCGTCCCGTCTTTGCTGGATTGTTTTGTTTTGACTACGACGTCGCTGACTTCAGCCAGTTGTTTAAATTGTTCTTTAAAATCTTTTGACAAATCGGTCATCTCGTCAATAGAGCTGACTGATTTTAGATAAATCCAGTTGTGAATTTGTCTGGCCCTGAATTTAGAGGCATTCAATTTGTCTGTTATTTTTTCAATTTCTTCAAGCGTTAGCCCGGATAATATAATTTTCTTTTCCATAATTGAAGTATAGCACAAAAAAGCAGGGGTTAGGAGAAAACACGTCATTGCGAGACATAAAATGTCTGCTCAAGCAAGGGATTTAAACCGAAGCAATCTCCCACAAGACTCGTAAGAGATTGCTTCGGTGGAAGTACATTGTTAGAGGCGAATCTTTGTGTCTCGCAATGACGAAAAAAAATCTAATCAGGTATCCTACCCTTGTAAAAATCGATTATTTCAAGCATGGAATGAAGCATCAAAGAAGTCGGTTCGACTTCGTCTTTCCATGATGCGTATCCACACGCCAGTGGTAAAAAACTTAACGGATTATCCGGAAAATCCCTGCAGATTTGTTGGCGGTTTTCGTAATCAGAGCATCTGTTTTCATCGTTTAATTTAGGGCAATGGTAGAAGTAAACATCTTCGTTGTCCAATTTTTCAGCCAAAAGTTCAAAATAATCCGGATAAATTTCTCTCGCCTCATCATTACTACTATATGGAATAAAAATACTGATAAATTGAGTAGCAAAATTGTCACCATCAGCGGCTTTTTGCTTCAATTGGTCATAAGAAAATTCGCTACAAGCAAGTTTACAGCAGGTTGCACAGCCTGAGCATTTGTAATTTTGCCTGTAATCAAGGATTTTCATCCATTTTTCGTATATGTTTTTTGAAATTCCATCGTTCAAAAGATTCAAGACGTCTTTTTGCCAAATTTTATATTCACAATCAGATGGGAATGATTCAAAAATTTCTGTTCTGGCATCTTCTTTTGAATCACAATTGGTCGCCTTGCATTTTTTACAGGCGCCTATCGGTTTTAATTTTTCTATCTGGTGCTGAATTTCTTCGCTGGATTTTAGAAAAATTTCCCGATATTTCTTTTTTAAATTGTTCATGTCTGCTGCTAAATTTGTCATGGCTACATATTATCATATTTTTTCTAAAAGTTGCTTTGATTTACAAAAATTAGTAAATCGGATATTGTGTTATTTATCTGTTTTTTTTATGTTAGATTGTGTAGATAAGAAAGGCGGTATTACCATGACTAAAAAATTAGAAATTTATAAATGCGATGCTTGCGGAAATTTGGTGGAAGTAGTTTTGTCAGGCGAAGGAGAGCTTGTTTGCTGTGGCGCACCGATGATTTTGCAGGTTGCTAACACAACTGATGCGTCAGGCGAAAAGCATGTCCCGTTCTTCGTTAAAAAGGACGACGAATTGGAAATTAGAATAGGCCAAGTTCCTCATCCGATGTTAGAAGAGCATTACATTACCTTTATTGAGGCCATTTCAAAAGACCAAAGATATGTTAAAAGAAAATACTTATACCCAGGCGAAGAACCTGAATTTACACTAAAATGTTATGATGTTGGAAAGCTCACTGCTCGTGAGTTCTGCAACGTACACGGATTATGGGAGGCGACAAATGATTAATGAGCAAGTATCAAAAGTTCTAAATGAACAAGTAAACAAAGAGATGTATTCAGCGTACTTATATTTATCAATGTCTGCACATTTTTCAGAAATTGGACTGATGGGTTTCGCCAACTGGATGAGAATCCAATACCAAGAAGAACAAGCCCACGCAATGCTGATTTATGACTTTTTAATCAACAGAGGTGCGAAAGTTACTCTAACATCAATTGATGCGCCTAAGAAGGAATGGGCAGCCCCATTAGAAGTAATGGAAGTAGTTCTAAAGCATGAAGTCTACGTAACCAGCTTGATTAACAACATCATTACCGTTGCAGAAACTGTCAAGGACAGAGCCACAATTTCTTACATGAACTGGTTCATTGATGAACAGGTTGAAGAAGAGGCAAATGCCCAAGATATAATTGCCAAGCTAAAAATGATTGGCGAAGACAAAAGCGCATTGTATCTGTTGGATAAGGATTTAGCTGCAAGAGTGTTTGTTCAGCCCATGATTAAGCCGGCTCCATAAGAGTAAGTTAAGGGCACATCTAAAAACTCTAAACGTCGTGCTGAATTTATTTCAGCATCGCATAGGTGAGCGACTTTGCGACCCTGAAACGAGTTCAGGGCGACGTATATTGATTGCAATTCAGTGTTTTTAGAGGTGCCCTTAATATATATACAAAAGTAAGGCCGTTTTAGATAAAACAGTCTTATTTTTGTGCCGTGACAGCCTTTCAACGATGTAAGTAAGCAAATCCAAAAAGGGTCTGTCTGTCTACGTGCGGAGCAGAAAAGCGGACAATGCCGCTTTTAAAATAACCAATCCTTATCCTTATCCATTTCCATATACTTGTTGAAACAATCATCTGCTTTTTCTTGTTGAGATTGCTCGAAGCTTAAGCGATGAAGTTTCCTCCGAATTTTGTTGCTCCGTGGAAAAATGACTCAGTCATAATGTCTTTCATAGTCTTTTTTCTCACGTCTTTTTTTGGAGCTTCGGTAGCGTTGATAACTTCTGAAACTTCTTTATATTTTGATGCTACTGTTGTGCTGAATAATAGTGTTGCCATTTTTATTTTCCTTTGTTTTATCTCGTATCTATATAAACAACAAAAGGGTAAATATATTGACTTTTTCTATACTGTTTATATATAATATTTACAAATGTTTACATTTAGGGGCTAGCGGTTACTCAACTAGATTCTTGCTATGGTGCCGTACTGGAGCCTGGTTGTTTGCCAAAACCATCTCCACCAAGGTTTTGCTGTATTTTCTGGAGGGCCGGGTACATTATAATTATGAAGATTGCAGGCAGCATAAACATTACCATAGGGATGGTCATTTTTGTGCTAGCTTGTTGGGATAGTTCTTCGATTCGTTGTCTTTTTTTAGTTCTCATTGAATCGCAAAACGCCTCCAACGATTGAGAAACGCTGGTTCCCAATCTGTCACTTTGGATTAGAAGAGCTACAAATGACTGCAGGTCAGGGTTTTCATTTCTTAATACTATATTTTTGTAGGCATCTTCCCTATTAAGTCCTGATAAAATATCTTTGTTAAGTCTTCCGAACTCTATGGCTATTGTTTTTGAGGTCAGTTCAAACTCATCTGCGACCTTTAAAAATGAGGCATCTAAACCTAATCCAGCCTTTACGCAGATTGAGAGAAGGTCAACTGCATCAGGAAGGTACTTCATAAATTCTTTTTGTCTGGTCTTAATTTCTTTGTTCAGCTTGAATTCCGGCATTTTATACACGAAGTAAAGTAATAAAAGGCAGCCAATTAATGTGTAGGACGAAAAATCTATCAGTAGCACGACCACACATACCACAGTCGCAAGGAGCATTGTGGCAATTTTTTTGGTTTCGTATTTAATTATGTCTTCTTTTGTAGAAGCATGGCCGGCCTGTAATAGCATTTTTTTAGTTTTGTTAATGTAGGAGACCGTTTCAGCACTCTTTTTAGATAGAGGTTCGATAATTTCTTGCAAGTTGTGTAATATTTTGAGAAAACCGGTGTCTTTCTTGATTGCGGTTTTTTTAAATCTTTTTTCAAGTAACGTCTGTGGCTCATACAATAATATCCCTGCTATTATTGCAATGGAGATTCCTATAGTTAGTGAAATTGTTAAAACCATTTTTTTCCTACATTTCTATTGTACTAATTTTTTTTATTGCAACAAATCCGGCTATAATTAGCACTATAGCTACTGCAAAAGCTATTTGCCCATCTGGGGTATTAAATAAAGGCATTATGTATTCTGGGCTCATAAAGAAAATTATCAAAAGCACTCCTACAGGAACCAGACCCAGAACCATTCCGGAAATTTTTGTTTGGGCGGTTTGGACTCTCAATTGACCTATTAATTTGAATCTTTCCCTTATTGTTCCTGAGAGGCTGTCGAGTAGTTCAGCAAGATTGCCACCGATTTCTTTTTGGATTAATACAGCTGTTATGAAAAATCTAAGGTCTATACTTAGTGGCATCATTTTTGTCATGCTTAAAAAGGCTTCTTTCGTGTCTATTCCTAGAGAAATATCCCGTTTTGTCATTTCAAAAACACTACAAATTGGTTTAGGCATTTCGTCGGTTACGAAGTTTATCGCCGAAAATAGAGGGTGACCCGCCCTAAGTGAACTTGCCATTAAATTTAAGGCATCCGGAAATTGTTTTGAGAAATCTATAAGTCTTTTGCCTACAACACTTTTTAAATAAAAAGTCGGGACAAAAAAGCTTAGTAAAGCGAATAGCGACATTAGTTTAAATGGAGTTACTAAAAAAATAAAGAAGGGGGCGGCACAGCAAAAACTTAAAAAGACGAAAGTGTCGATTTGCATTTTTGTGTCGGAAAGGAAAATTAAATTCCTAATAGAGCTTGTAATTGCATATTTGTTTAGTATTTTACCTAAAGTAACCGAATTATATTCGGTATCTTCCATTACCATATCCATTTTGTCGTTTTTGCTAGTATAATTAACGAGGTTAGATTTGTGCTTAATTCTGTCCAATCGTCTTAATACATTTGGGCTCAGATCTTTTTCCAGAGCAAAAACTGCCCAAACAGCAGTCGCAGCAATAATACCAATAATTAAGCTGTGAATTAAAGCAATCATTTTTGTAGCCTTTGAGTGAGTGGATTAGTTGGATTCATCAATCGGTTTTTTATTTCTGATTCCTGCGGCGCGACTGTACTTAGTGACGGAATAGCTCCGACCGTCGCCCCCCCTTGAAGATATGTGTGTGTTCTATCTTTGTTGAAATATTCCAACGGAACAGACAAATTATGTTCTTTAAGTTTATCCACAAATCTGGGTCTCATTCCTGTCGAAACGTGATGGCCAATAACTTTTGAGTTTTCGAACCCAAGTTGTTCATAGGCAAAAATTTCCTGCATGCTAATAACTGTTCCTTCCATGCCAATGATTTCTGACACGGAGGTAACTTTTCTTGACCCGTCTTGCAGCCTGCTTGCCTGAATTATTATGTTAACAGCTGAGGTGATTTGGGATTTAATGTTTTTTTCCGGCAGATCGATACCTGAATAAAGGCACATGGTTTCAAGCCTTGAAAGTGCGTCTCTAGGCGTATTTGCGTGCAATGTTGTTAATGAACCGTCGTGGCCGGTGTTCATCGCTTGCAGCATGTCTAAAGTTTCTCCGCCACGGCACTCTCCAATAATTATTCTGTCTGGACGCATTCTCAGTGCGTTCATCACCAGATCCCTTGCTGTTATTTGGCCTGTTCCTTCTATGTTGGCAGATCTTGTTTCCAGTCTAACTACATGATCCTGCTGGAGGGAAAGTTCCGCGGAATCCTCAATTGTTATTATTCTTTCGTCGCTTGGAATTTCAGACGATAGGCTGTTTAACAGAGTCGTTTTACCTGCACCTGTTCCCCCGCTTATTATGATATTTAATCTTGCCTTTACCGCAAGCGAAAGGACTTGAGCCATTTCTTTGGTTAAGGAATTCCATTTCAACAGGCTTTCAAGTGTTCCTGCATCCTGTTTAAATTTTCTTATGGAGATTGATGGTCCGTCAATTGCCAGAGGCGGAATAATCGCATTCACACGGGAACCGTCGGGGAGTCTTGCATCTACCATTGGTGATTTTTCGTCTATTCTTCTGCCGACTTTTGAAACTATGCGCTCTATTATATTTTTCAAATGTTGGTTGTCTTTAAAGGTTACGCTGGTCTTATAAAGTTTACCATTTTTTTCCACGTAAACGTGCTTGGGCCCGTTAACCAATATATCGGAAATAGTAGGATCCTCAAGAAGCGGATCCAATGGCCCGTACCCCTTTGCTTCCTGAATAATTTCTTTAATCAGCCTGTCTTTTTCACTTTTATTTAGCGGAATATTCTTAAATGCGTTCAGTAACTGGCTGTCAATAAACTGCTTTATAAGTTCTTTTTGTTGCTCGTCGTCATAATTTATCCATGTAGGAGTCGAGTTCACCTTGTCAACAAGCAATCCGTGAAGTTTTTCTTTCATTTCCAAAAAGTCGTTGCTTCCGGCAGTAGAAAATGCAGTAGCAGCAATTGATACTGATTGATCAGGCATTGTTTTATTTGCTATATTTAATCTGTCTCTAAGTGACACTTATTTTTTATCTCCTTATTTGAATAAGTTTTTAAAATTAAAAATCGGTTTTCTTGAAATCTTTTTAACAAAATCTTGTTTGTAAATGTTGTCTGAAAGCATCGCGGCCAATTCTCTGTAGCTCTGCGAAATGTTCGATTCTGCGTTGATTAAGCTGACTGGGAGCCCTTTGTTGATTGCTGACATTATTGTAAAATAATTATTGGGGATTTTCCAATAAGCCTTTTGTCCGAGGACATCTTCAACATCTTCCGATTTAATTTCATCGTTTTCCATGTACCTGTTTAAAATTATCTTTGTTTTTTCTTTTTCATATCCGAGTCTTTCAAATAAGTCGAGGCATCTTTGACAATTTCTTATGGCAGGAAGGTTTACGATTGTTACCAACAGGATTAAATCTGCATTATCTAGCGCTGTAATTGTTTTTCCGTCAAAATTTGAACCTGTGTCTACTACAATGTAAGAAAAAGTTTGCTTTAGAACGTTGAACAAGGTTGAAATTTGTTCTGCTGTTATGTCTTCGGCCTGTTCTAAATACGGCGGATCTGCAAGTATGTAGAGGCTGGTTTCTTTGTACTTTTCCAAGGTGCTAAGCAGAAATGTTTCGTCTATTCTTGATAAATTCTGGATTACGTAGGAAATATCAAACGATGGGTTAATGTCCAAAAAGGTTGTAATATCGCCAAGTTGCAAATTTAAATCGATTAGTGCAACTTTTTCCTTGGTTATATTGGCGAGTTCCAGTGCCAAATTCGTAGCAATGGCTGTTTTGCCGATTCCGCCTTTGTTTGAAAATGTTGTTATTACTCGGCACTTGTTGCTTTCACCGCCGGCACCTGATACCTGTTCTTTCAACTTATTTAATGCCTGTATCAAATCCCCTTTTATTATAGGCTTCGGCAAAAACTCTCTGGCGCCAGCTCTCATTGCTCTAACAATCAAGTCTGTCGAATAATTTGAGGAAGTAACAATTATTTTGCAGGTTTTATGGTTTGCAGAAATTTTGGAGATTAGGTCTAAGGCGAGCTCCGATTTGTTTGAAATATCGATGATTACAAAGGCTGGACGAGTTTCCAAAACTGCATGATAACCTTGCACGAAGTCATTGAAAACGTTCGTAATATGAATATAGTCCAAATCCTTGAGATATGCCCTTAAAACCTCTATCGATTGTGCTTCTGTATCTATTATTATTGTTGAAATTTGGTTAGTCATAAATCTATCCTGTTGTTGTTTTTATCTACCCCAATTATCCTTGGTGTTATGAAAATTACAAGTTCTATGTCTCGCTTATCTTTTTTAAATCCAGAGAAAAGTAGCCCAAGACCAGGGATATCTCCAATCCAAGGTATTTTAGATTTGGAATTAGATGAGGTATGAGACAATAGTCCTGCAATAATAAGCGTTTCGCCGTCTCCCAGTTCAACTGTCGTATCGACTTTTCTGGTTTTAAACCCAGGAACTCCTGAGGCTGAAGCTAAAGTCGCATCTACTTCTGAGACTTCAGGAGATAATTTCAATATAACTCTATTTGATTGTTCTAAAATTGTTGGAGTGAAGTTCAAAATTACCCCTGTGTTTTTAAAGCTGTAAGCGGTCGTTCCTGACATTCCGACGGAAGATGGAACTGGTATTTCATTTCCCACGTTGAAGCTCCCGGGTTGCCCATCAATAGCCAACAGTTTCGGTTCCGCGAGTATTGTTACTTCCCCTTTAGTTTCAGCAGCTCTAAGAGCCCAAGCTATTTTTGAAGATGAAGACGAAAATACATAATTTCCGCCGTTGTCTGCTAAGGACGCGTTGCTCATTTCGTTGAGTATTGGCAGCTTAAGAGTATCAAGCAATGAGGTGTAATTGTCTCCGACGCTGAATTTTGATTCAAAGTCTCTTACGAAACTTCTTGACGCCTCGGTTATTTTAACCTCAAGTAAAACCTGTTTTGTAGGGCTTTCTGTAAGGTCAAGTAGTTTAAAATTATAGGCTTTGATTACGTCATTTATATTTTTTTTAACAGTTGATGATGAGACTCTCCCAGAAAGGATAACCCCATCATCTGTGAAAGTGTATTTTACATCTTCTTCTGGCGCTACTTGTTCAACTGCTTGGATAAAGGAATCGGGATCTTGCTGAACAACCATGTTAAAAAACACAGGCTTTCCTGAATTTCCCCAAAATATTAAACTTGTTCTTCCAGCTTTTTTACCGTTTAGCAAGAGTTCTTTTGGTGAAAGCAAAACTATATCAGCCATGGCCGGATCGGTTATCGAAATTCTTTTTACGGGCTCGTCAAATTTGATTAATTGGGTTTTACCCACAATTGCGTATAATTTTTCGTTGTTATCCCTGTATGGGTCTACCGTAACAGTTTTTTTTCTTAAATCATCTGTGTTTGCAGTTTTATTAGCACCAAGCATTTGAGGTATTGGAACCCCTGCGTAATCAAAACCTTTAGGAAGCTCCTCAGCTCTTACGAGTTTGGAGGTTATTAATGATGCCAAAAATAATATTATTAAAAGTATTAAACTCTTTTTCAACTGGGACTCCTCTAGTCAAATGTAACTTTTGACTTTACGTTTGCTTCTATCATTTCGACTTCTTGCACTTGTACTGCTGGCTTTATCGGCATCGGCAACCCGGACACATCTCCGCCAGGTAAGTTGCCCTCCGGTAAGTTACTAATCGGCACTGATGACGGTAGGCTTGGCAGCGAATTTATTGAATTACCACCGAAATTACTCGGCGTGTAGCCGTGTTGTTTTATTCTTGTTACCTTCTTGTCTTTAGGGTTTCTGGCAACCAAAACCAGACCGCCCTTGGATACATTTGAAATAAAATCGCCAATACTTTCAACAGGGACCTCAAAATTAATAGATGTTGCATTCGATATTGTCGGTACTTCTTTACTTCCTGCAGAGCCTTCAAAAGACATTATTTTGACGTTATCTAAGGCCCAGCCGTTTTCTTTTGAAGAACTAAAAATGTCAACATTGCTGCCGACAGTCATTTTACTGGATTTTCCCTGAAAATTGCTAGCTGGTAAAGTTAATGACCTGTAACCTGTTCTCAAGGAAACATTATCTCCGGAAACTTTTGCTATATGAACTGTTGTAAATGCCGCTCCGCTTGGGATATCTTGTAGAAGCACTTTGTTGATAACGTCTGATCTGTTTTCAAATGCAGTTGCATCAGATTGGGTAAATTGCTTAAAATCAACATCTCCATCAGCTACTAATTCACCTGATTTAAGGTCTTTTGTGGCAACAGCGTAAGCATAATCGCCAATATTTGTATTTTGAGCTTTAGTGTTTTGCATAAGCTCAATCAACTTTTCTTTGCCTTCTAATTCCTTTTGCTGCGAACTGAGAACAGAATAAGTAATCATCGTCGCCAAGCCTGCTACGATGAGTGCCAAAATTATTTTAGATGTATTTTTGTTTTTCCGCATATCTTTAACCCACTATTATTCTACTATACAAGTGAGTTAAGCTCAAATCTATACTTTATATAGTTGATTTATGCAGCAAAAAGCCCATAAACACATATTGTTTGCGGGCTTTTTAAATATGTATTGCATTAAGTTTGTTTACAATTACTTTTTAATCAATAATAGTATTGATGCTAATGAATTGTTTTTGTTTTTAAAATTAAAATATTTGGTTCTCCTGTCTAACGCAACGTTGTATTCAGGTTTTTGATAATTAATTAAAAACTTCATAAATTCTTGACTATACATTTAACCACCTCTTTAGAATAAAGAATACTATTTTCAACACATCTATATAAACATATTTTTTCTACAAGTATTGCGTTTATTAAGCTAATATTTACATAAATTAATATCGCAAATTCTGGGGATTAGCGCAAAGTCTTTCATATAAAATTATGTGAGAGCCAAAAGCACAAAAAGAAAGATTACTTTTGGCGTGCCCCATTCAGGTAGCCACTAAAAATTTACCTTACAGGCTAACCTTTTTTAAAGCAATCTCGGCAAAGAACGTCTTTTCCCTCAATTGGCTTAAATGGAACCTGAGTTTGCGCACCGCATTTGGTACAAGTTGCATCATGAAGGTCTTTTTTGCCCTTCTGTTTGCGTAATTTTCTACAGTCAGTACAACGTTTGGGCTTGTTTGTTAAGCCTTTTTCAGCGTAAAATTCCTGCTCGCCGATTGTAAAAATAAACTCACAACCGCACCCTTCACAGATAAGTTTTTGGTCTTGGTACATTTGGTGTCTCCTAATTTCAGTAACGAGATAAAACTGTCTTTTATCGAGTTTGATGATACATCATCTCATGCCTAGCATTCTAAAACTTTTTAGAAATTTTTGCAAGGCCTATAAATTCTTTTACAGAATTAATTGGTATAGCAAAGCCTATTCCTATATTTGATTTATTATTGTCCGGGTTATAGATAGATTGGCTTATGCCGATGACTTCCCCGGTTGAATTTACAATCGGGCCGCCGGAGTTCCCTGGGTTTATGGCGGCATCGGTCTGGATTTTATTTTTTGTATAGTCAATTCTCGAGACTATTCCTTGGGTCAAGGTTCCAGCAAAACCGAAGGGGTTTCCGATTGCCAAAACCTTTTGTCCGACTTTAATTTCTTCGGAATTTCCCAAATGAACAATTGAAAGCACTTCTGGGCAATTGATTTTAAGCAATGCCAAGTCGTTATTATCACCGAGGATGGATAAAACCTTCGCCTTAAAAACTTTTCCAGAGGAGACGGTAACGTCAATATCCTTTGAGCCTTCAATCACGTGGGAACTCGTCAAAATTATCCCCTCAGGAGCAATAATACAGCCGGTTCCGCTGGAGATTCCCTCCTCTAGCTGCGCATCTATGCACACTATAGCCGGGTTTAGTTTTTCATAAACACTAATATTAATCTGCTCATCGGCGTCATATCCTCGAGCTTGAACAAATTGCACAGGTAAAAACCCGAACATTATCATTAACATAACTGCTGTTTTTTTAATCAAATTTATCATAATAAGCCCCCACAATCACATTCTTGATTAGTTTTTGAATATTTGCGATGGGTCGAAAAAAAATGTTTGGTTAATTCTTTTCCATATTAAAATATTAATGTTACAATATAGAAAAACTTGTAGACAGATTTATATTATTATTTGAAAAGGAGAAAAATATGAAAAGAATTGATTCATTCAGACAACACCTGGAAGAAAAAAGAGCAGTCAAAGTTATCGCAGGGATTGACAACTTTGACGTTGAAAACGTTAAAATGGTTGTTACGGCAGCTAACCAAGCTGGCGCAAGCGCAATTGATATTTGTGCAGATAGAGAAATCATCAAAGCTGCAAGAGCGATGACCGAACTTCCTTTGTTCGTATCTTCAATCGTTCCTGAAGAACTTGCTATGGCAATCGAAATGGGCGCTGACGCTATCGAACTTGGCAACTTTGACGCTTTATACAGAAAAGGCTTAAGAATGAATGCTGAAGAAGTTTTGGCTTTGACCAGAAGAACATTAGGCTTGATTAACAGAGCTGAAACATTTTTCTCTGTAACTATCCCTGGGCACATCTCAATCGGAGACCAAATCGAATTGGCAAGACAACTTGAAGGGCTTGGTATCGATTTAATCCAAACCGAAGGTGCGGCAATCACTGATTCTAGAAGCGAAGGCGCTAGAGGGTTGTTGGAAACAGCTCAAGTTTCAATCGCTAACACAATTGAATTGGCTAGAAATACTGAAATCCCTATAATGACAGCAAGCGGAATCACTACAACGACTGCAGCAATGGCATATGCCGCTGGTGCTAGCGCAATCGGCGTTGGTTCTTGCATCAACAAAATGGATTCTTCAATCGGAATGATTTCCGTTGCAAGAAGCCTTGTTGAAATCGCAACTGCTAACAGAGAAAGAAGATTGGCTAGAGTGTAGTCAACAAAACCTACCTCAAGGCTTTATAGTTTAATTATTCGCGTACAAGTTTGCAAGAATTTCAACTTTTTGATTTTTTGCGAACTTGTTACCGTAATTTATCCATTGACCTTTCAGCAAAAGCCAGTATAATTTATGTATGAGAAAGTTTTTTTTATTAATATTAATTATATGCTCAGCACAGGTAGTTTTTGCCAAAGCGAAACCTAAAATCGACCCAGTCTTAAACGGTGGTTATAGTGGTGTTTTGCCAGATGTCTTGGAAAAATACCAACAAACTCAGACGCAAAAAGCCCCTCCCATTTTTGATTCCGTTGACGGGTTTAACGATCAAAACCAAATAAAACCCAGTCCAAGAAATAACCCTGCGTTTGTCAATATTATTTTAAAGAAGGACAAAACGTCCCAATATGTTAGCGATATGAACGAAATGATTCTTATTGTCCAAAAGCTAGAAAAAAGTCTTGAGGTTAAGGAGGACGTTCAAAAGTTTAACGCCGCATCCAATTATTTTAAGGAAAACGCCGATTTTATTCGTGACAAGTACAAAAACAAGTCCGAGAGCAGTTATATTTCTTTCAGAAGGCTTATGCAGCTAAGCACACACGTTCAGGCAGTTTCTCTACTCAGGTCTGAAAGCTCAATCTACAGCCCATACCTACCTTATACAGACAAAGGTTATATTTACAGTCCTAATAACATAAATCAGCAAATGGATTACCTTTTAAAAGAAGTTGAAGATACTTTGGTTATTCTGCAAGAGGCAAAATAATTCTTGACTCTTCTTTTTAAAAAGAGTATGATGGATTCAATTAATTAGCAAAGGAAGTCAGTGTTTTTAAGAAGGTTATACCTAAAAATAAGAGTATTTTTATATTCCGTCAGGCACATAACAAATAGACTTATTATCATTCTTATGTTGACCACACTTTTGTGTGTATTTGTTAATTCATTTCTTTTTGAAAGACTTATAAGCAGTCAAGCCACCAACTACGAGCTTTCTGGTAAATATTCCCAAGCGATAGTTCTTTATAATATTGAAGATGCATATTACTCGCTTTTTCACTTTAACAAAGAAAATAAAGAAATTTATTTTCAAATTCCTTATAAAAAAGCCGTCTGTTACCTCAAGAATAATGAAAAGAAAAAGTCTATTAACAGCATTCTTTTAGGGATGACAAAAATTCAAAAACAGTATGGCATTTTTTCAAAAGAAACGGCTTATTTTATCAGAAAATACTTAATTGAATATTATCTTGATAATAATAATTATCAACTTGCATCTCAGGAATTCAAAAACCTCTTGATTATTTTCAAAAAGATTGGGTATGACGACAACGAAAAGGCCGATATGATTCGCCTGAGCGGAGATTTATACTACTATAGAAAACAATACGATGTGGCAATGGGCTTTTATGAAAAAGCGTATGCAGCTATTTTAAAACAATCTGATATTGATTATCCGACATTTGTAAAAATAGTAAACAGGATTGCCAATTACGAGCTCGAAGAGGGTGAAGTTAATCTAGCGATTGATATTTATAAACAAGCAATCACTCAATTAGAGACTTCTGGGCAAAGGCAAAATACCATAATGGCGGGTTTACTCCTGTCTTTCGGTGATTTGTACATAAAAATAGATAAAACAAAGGATGCTATAAGCTGCTATGAAAAGGCTATTGTTATTATAAAAAAACTTCCGCATACAAGTTATTTAAGACAAAATATTAAAACTTATTTGCTAGCATTGAAAGACCTGTATAACACTGACGGCCAATTTCATAAAGTTAGCGAAATTGAACAAGAGCTCACCAGAAAAAGTCGTTTTTCCTTCTTGTAGGCATTTGCAATTATTGTTCTTGTAAACCTTGACTATGTCGAAAAAATAATTAAAAACAATTTCAGTATGACGCGGAGAAGTCTTGCGCCGTGGTCTCAATAGATGATTTTTACATAAATTCCTCAATGTTTTCATCTTTTTTACGAGGATATAATGTAGGTACATTTCTTGCAATGTATATTTTGGTACAAAATAAAGGGGGAAAATGTTTTCACCAATGATTCAAAATTTAATATCAAGCGGTGGTGAGTCGGCAGCCAAACAAAGGCTAGCACAAATCCAAAATTACACAAGTACGCTTGAAGCCAAAACCAATGGCATAACGACTCCTCAAGAAGCCAACAAAACATCTGAAGTTAGACCTTTTCAAGAAGTTTTGCAGTCTAGTGCAAAATCAAATTTCGGCTCACTTCTAAATGGCACTTCGTCAATGAATGTTCAGGCCCAACAGGCAACTCAACCAGCCTTAAGGCCTTATGCCAGCCCTTCAAAACACCAGTTATTGAGCATGATTTCCGGAATTGCGAAAAAACACGGAGTTGATGAAAAATTAGTTAAAGCCGTGATTAGGCAAGAATCTGGTTTTAACCCAAAAGCCAAATCTCACTGCGGGGCAATGGGTTTAATGCAGCTTATGCCAGCTACAGCGAAGGGGTTAGGGGTTACAGACGCCTACAATCCGGTCCAAAACGTAGAGGGCGGAGTGAAATATTTGAAGAATTTATTGGGCAAATATAACGGAAACGTTATTTTAGCACTTGCGGCTTACAACGCGGGCTCAGGAGCGGTCGACAAATACGACGGAGTTCCACCCTACCCAGAAACCCAAAATTATGTAAAAAATATTCTTGCGAATTACTTAGGGTAATGTAATTTTATAATAATTACAACAAAAATTTGTGTAAAAAGTTTAGATAAGAAGCCCTACTCAAGAGCCGTGGTCATAATGTCAAATCCATCTTATTTAGGCTTGAATTTGGATTTGAATATCAGGTATCTGAAACCTTTATCTATGACTTTTTCTTGGGTGTAATTTTTGGCAACAAAATTGCAAAAAGAAACGGCGTAGTCGCTACAAATATAGCTAAAGTAGTAATCTTTGCTATCCCAGTTATTAAAAATTATGTATTCTGGTTTTGTTTTTTTAAAATGTCGGATTATATTTTCTTCACCGAAGACCTCTACGTACAGTGGGATTAGAGAATTATAGTAATTATCAGATTTTCTGTCGGTCAAAAAATTTATAAAAGGTCCTTCTGGAAACACAACGACGGTGTCAGTTTTTTTTGTATTCGTCTTTATGTATTTTATCAAATCGTTGGTGGCTGAATACAGGTATTTAGTCGTGTATATCTTGCCTCTTGGTGTAGAAATCAGCTGATTTTTTTCGTTCAGAGAAGCCAAATTTTGGACGCCCAAAATGGCCGAGACAATTAAAATATAAACCCCGACGAGTGTAAAATTTATATTTTTGGTTTTGTATTTGTCAGCCAGTAGTGCCAAAACGGCAGTCAGCAGAAAGCTTATGAAGAAAGCCCCGTAATTTAAGGTAGCGAGCCCCCAAAAGGATTTAAAGCTTACCAGAATCGCACTAAGAGTAAGGATTAAAAGTGGTTTGTTATGTTTTAAGTTTTTAAAATCTAAAACAGCCAAAGCGACTATTAAGATTGGGAAAAATGCGAAGGAGGCTGGGTTTGTAAAAAACACCATTAAATAAAGTGAAACCAAAATCAAAGTGAATGAGACCAATTTATTTGTTATTTTTTTAAATACCAGCAACAAAAGCCCCAGCGGAACAATCGTTTTTAGGAAATTTATCGCCAAAAACGGCAGGGTCTTGGCGGTAAACGCCACCCCCTGTGTGCTGTAAAAATATTTGAGGGTTTCGCTGCTTGCAATTTTATTCAAAATACCAAAAGTAGAGATTAAATCCTCTACCCTTAACCCCTGTAAAAACAGGATTGAAAAGCAGAAAACCGGAACAGCAAGCAAGGATAAAATCGAGTAAAAATAATTTTTGAAATTTAGAGATTTGATTCTTATTATCGAATATAAAATGACAAACAGATAAGGCAAAAACTCGTATTTGTTTGAAAAACTCAACCCTGCAAAAAAACAGCTCGCATATAGGTAAGACATTTTTTCAGGCGAACTTGTGTATTTTAAAAGTAGCCAGAAAGAAATCAAAAAAGCCAGCAGCCCGTACAAAACCGCGTAAGAGTAGGGGAAAATGAAGTTGAAAAGGTTTACGTTCAAAACCCCTACTGATATGGTAAAAATGGCAATCGTAAAGCTCAAGAACCTCGACAGGAAGCGTTTTGCGATTAAATAGGTCATAGTCGAGACCATTGCGGCATAAAGGCAGCCGGTAATGTACAAAACGTTCAAATTTGTCCCGAATAATCTAAATAGAAGGGCGTTGAACATATAAGAAAAAGGGCCGTAGATATTGAACAAATCCTTATAAAGAACCTTTCCCAAAAGAATTTGAGTCGGATAGTAAACTTCTCTGCCGCAATCAAGGATAAGATTTCCATGGTGCGCAAAAGCAGGGATTACAAGCAGTGCCAAGATAACCCATTTCAAAAATATATATTTTACGTCTGTGTTAATTTTTTTCATTATATTACTAGAATTTAACAAAACATGATTAAAAAAGCAATTTTTCTGCAAAATAAAACTTTATATAAGTGTGTATAAAGAAAGGTTGTTATTATGGTTTCAAATTTACCGACATCTTTGGATAATTTAACTTCAAACGGAGTTATCAATTTCGATGCAGAGGCTTACATCAAAGGAACTCATGCTAAAAACATTGCTTCGCCAAGTTATTTGCCCTTCGAACAACCCCTAAATGCCTTCGGCTCACCGGGACAGGCTCCTACAATGCACCAAGGGCAACCAAGACAGGATGAATTCGTCACCAAGCATGAATCTTCGGCAGCACCTGCTGACTGGAAAAAAGCTGCAACGGCAGTCTTGATAGCAGGACTTGCAGTTTTCGGTGGAATTAAATTCAAATCAAAAATATCTGCACTATTTGCAAAAAAACCGCCCACTGCGGCCACAACCCCAACAGCCGCAAACGCTACAACAACCACGGCTGCAACTGCGGCCACTACGGCGACTAGCCATTCAATCGGCTCGAAAATAAAAGATGTTATTTCAAATTTCGGTGAAAAAATCAAAAATACCTTTTCAAAATTATGGCCAAAAATAAAAGCCCTTCCCAAATGGGCAAAAATAGCCACTGGGGCTGCCGCAGGCCTGTTAGCATTGTTTGCTTTTTCTGGACATAAAACTACTGCTAATAAAACTTCAACAACGGCAATAACTCCACCAACTGTCGCCGGGCCACATCAAGCATAATTTTTTTATCTACATAATGGCCCCTCAGAGCTTTTTCGTGTTAAGTCTTGTTTTGATTGCAACTTGGCATTAACAACTCTTTCACTTCTTTTCTTTTAACTTTTCTTGTGGTAGTTTTTGGTAAAGGTTCCTTGGAAACCACTATGTTTATTGGTCGTTTGTATGAAGCTAGTTGGCTTGAAAGGAATTTTACCTCTTCTTTTACCAGTCTGTTCAATTCTTGGTCGTCTTTTACTTTATTTAATAAATCTTCTTTGGGAACGATAACAGCCGCTATGTCTTCGGTTCCGCCTTTTACTCCGCCTGTCCGTGAAACGCCAAATACGCAAACCTCGCTAAAATACCGGCTTTTTTCCAATACGGATTCTACTTCTTCAGGGAAAACTTTTTTTCCGCCGCTGAGCACTATCATGTTTTTTATTCTTCCAGTGATAAAAATATTACCTTTTTTGTCAATTTTCCCCATATCTCCTGTGTGAAGCCAGCCGTCGGGCTCTATGACTTCAGCGGTTAATATGGGTTGGTGATAATATCCCTTCATAATGGATGGCCCTTTTAGCATTATTTCATTTGTGGTGGGGTCTATTTTTGCTTCAAAACTGTTTAGTGGTTTTCCAACCGAAGAGAAGACGCCGTCTACGTTTACTGATACAACCGGACTTGTTTCAGAGAGTCCGTAGCCTTCGTAAACTTTTATTCCTATTGTGTCAAAGAATTCTTCTACCGAGCTGTCCAAAGGAGCTCCTCCGGCAACGCATCCGCTGAATTTCCCACCGAATTTGTCATGAATTTTTTTGAACATTAATTTTCTTACAGCGTAAGATGGAATGTGTTTAGCTATTTTGTACATTATATTAAATAATGTTTTTTTAATTTTTGGTCCGTTGTTGATTTCATTTTCTATTCCGGCCTTTAAGAGTTTTAAGAACGCAGGAACCACTATCATAAACTGGATGCCTTTTTCTCGCATTATGCTTAAAATGTCTTTTGGCTTTAAGCTTTGGGTGTAGTAGACCGATAGTCCGATGTACATAAACGCTGAAAACCCGACGGTCAATTCAAACAAGTGGTTCATTGGTAAAATTGAAAGCACTGAGACCCCTTGGCTTGCGTCAAAGAATCTTGGCAAGATTAGTTCAATATCGTTGAGCTGAGAAATCATGTTTCTGAACGAGATTTCCACCCCTTTTGGCGCTCCTGTTGTTCCAGAGGTGTAAATTATAAAAGCTGTAGCTTTTGAACTTCTGTGCCGCCACTTGCCTTCGTAGTTATTTGGAAGTGTGTATAAACACGGTAAATCCAGATTGTAGGTGGGTTCGTCTATTACTATAATGTGCTTAATTGAGTGAATTTCTTTTTGAAGCTCAAGGGCTGCCTCTATGAAATCCTGTGAAACCAAGATGACGCTTGGTTGACAGTCGGTTAATATGGATTTAAGCTCGTATTTTGTAAGCTTTATGTCCAACGGTACTGTAGTAAGTCCTGCCATGATAGAGGCAAAAACGCATGCACCGTATTCTGGTTTTGATTCTGAAAGAATGGCAAGTCGTTCGCCTTTTTTTAGTTGAAGGTCATTGATTAAGTAGGTTGCCAGTTTTCTGGAAAGCAACCCAATGCCTTTGTATGTGAATTCTTTCCACCCCAAGGCTGTTTTTATGCCAAGTGCAACTCGGTCTCCATATATATTTGTTTTTTCTTCCAAAAGCGAAAGAATATTACTTTTTCGATAACTCATCGAACCCTCCACACATACTTATACATAATTTATAAAAACTTTTCAACGACCATTTGTTATATTAAATAGGATATAAATAAATCGCTTTAGTGTCAAGGGTGAGGTGTAAATGTTAAATAGCGAGCCGAGGTTTTCCTATCTTTTGTCTTTTCGAGAAGTGAAACAACAAAGCAAACAAAGGAACAGTAATCTACGTATTTTGGATTGCTTCGCTATGCTCGCAAAGACGCAAATAATAAAAACTCAGCTCACCCTTTCACCCAAATAGATGATTTTTATGAACTACGCCAAATATTGGCGAGGATATGCCGTATAATGTAGTTGAAGGCAATTATTTTGAGTGAATTTGACATAAAAGTTGACTTTGAGAAAAAAAGCATTAAATAGTAAATATATAATTAATCAGAACAACAATAGGAGAATAAAACTATGGGTATGGCAGCATCACAGGCAAGATATTTAGGCTTGACGGCAAGAAAAACCAACACGGAGTACGAAGGCCAACAGGTAAACCAACAACGTACGGCTTTAGCCAACCAGAGTGCGGGTTTGTTTAACGAATTAATGTCGCTTAATGTCCCGACTCCTCCTAGTACTGAGGAATTTACAACAGTTCAATACAGTTTCAGTGATGGTTTCAACACTGAAACTATGACTAACCCAACGCCTCTTGCTGGTGACCCTAACTATAACTATACGGTAACCCATTCTCACACTCAACCAACTTATACCGGTATTAATCAAGTAAAAACAAACCCTCAAGTCGCCCTTACCGGTGGAGAGTATTGGATTAATAACCTCAAGACGATACCTTACGTTGCTAATACTGATGGCGCGGCTGTAGCACAAATTGCCACTGATAATCCGACTTCAAGTGTGGCAGCTGCTTACAATGGAACTGGTGGACACACTACTGCAGAACTGTTTAGCTACAAAAGCGGTGGCATAACCTATTATGTTGCGAAGGCCGACATGGATAAATCAAGAATACAGACTCCTGCAGTTCCTGCAGTTCCTGCGGTTCCTGCAACGGTAGGTCCTCCCCCAACTCCTGAAGTTCCTGCAGTTCCTGCGGTTCCTCAAGTAGATTACAGCCTTACCGCACAACCTTCGTTGCCGCTTTATTATGCAGCTACTCTTGATAAACCAATTTCAACAACAGAAAAGGCTTATATTCAAAGTGATGCTACAGGTAGGATGGCGTCCATTACCCTTGAATCAATGCCTACTACTGACTTTCCGCTAAAAACAAATACAGCTACAGATACAAATGCTTATAATGATGCTATGAACCAGTATACCTATGATACAAACATATACCAAAAAGCGGTGGAAGATATAAACGCACAAACGGCGATTATTCAGCAAGAAGACAGAACTCTTGAACTTCGTTTGAAACAGTTGGACACAGAGCAAGAAGCTCTCCAGACCGAAATGGACGCGGTCAAAAAGGTCATCGACAAAAACGTCGAAACGACATTCAAAACGTTCGCGTAAGTAATAAATAGTAAATGGTAAATAGTGAATAGTGAATAGGGTAACCGTTTAACTCTTCAACTATTTAGCCCTTCAGTCAATTGAGGTAAAAATGTCTTACAAATACGATAGTTATTTAGTTATATCAAACAAATTTGGTGCGGCAAGTTCTGACGCCAAAGTACAGTTGTTTGAAACATACGATAGATTGCGTGATTTGACTGTTTCTGGTTCAGCTTCTTCCGGTACAGGTTTTGAGCAGGCTGGCGGAGCGTTAACGCAAATTGCCAGATTGTTTGCTCCTTCCTCTTTTATGAGCACAATGGGTGGTTCGACTGCGATGAATATTCCAGGGACTTCATACTGGTCTCCGGTCAGTGGCGGAAACGCTGTTGTTAACGGCGGATATTCGGCTTTTGGAATCGGCAACTTGGGTAACTATTCTGGGTTCCCAGGCGGAGCTGCTCCAGTTTATAATGGCTTAAGTGATTATTCTACCGGCGGAGCATCATCAGTATTATCAGGTTTTGGTACCGTTGACGGTAATGCAACAGGTTACGCATCAAGTGTAGGAGGAATTGCTGACGTTGCAAGTGCTGCTGCTTACGGGCTTGGTACTACAAACGGATACGGTTATGGCGGAACCAATTTTGTCCTTCCGCTTGCCGGAATTGTTGCAGGTTGGGGTGGAATTATGCAGGCAGCAGCTCCATACATGGGCTCTTATGGGCTTCCGGCAATAGTCATGGGTAACTTAATGCAAGGTACCAGTTCGGCGGCACTTGCTGCTTACCAAAGAGTCACCGGAAACATTACAGCAAACGCTGACGTGGTACTTTCAAACAAAGTAAAAAACATCGAAACAGTCTGCAAGATGCTTGATACACAAGGCGATGTGGTCAAGAAAATGTTAAAAGAGCAAATAGATTCAGACAGCAAGTCTATCCAAAATTTGTAAATAGTAAATAGTAAATAGTGATGAGTTTTAAGCTCTATTGATATTTTACTATTAAGGATATGTAAAGATATGTTTAGAACATATGCGAGAACTTTATTTAACGATATTCTCAAAAAGAATATCATAGTCACAATTTTTAAAAAGATTGTAACTTTTTATTTCAATATTTGGCAAAAAGAGCCAAAAGCTATAAAGTTTGGACAAATTATACCGATGAATAACTTGGAGAAGAAGAAAGCTCTTTTTTTTCAAAGTGTGACGGGTGATAAAATAGACTGTAGATAGTTAAGACATGTTACGAGCTTCATTGTTGTTTGAGCAATTTATCTTTGCAAAATGTTTTTATAACTATATAGGTCTATAAAGCAAAAAAGGGGTACTAAGTGTTCCAACAAACTTTACAGACGGACTTAAATAGATTAATGAACTTCCTAGGTTTTGCAAGGGCTTTTATTATCAGAAAAAATCCTTTGAACTCTATGTCGTCAGGATTGGTTGAAATGTTCAAGAACTTTTTGACCATGAACAAGAAGCGCAACATGGTAAAGTACAGACTTCATTATCATCACAGTCAGCTCAGAAAAATGGAGACATTGATCGCAGAAAATAACGAACACTCTTTTCTTCAAGGTAAAAAAATAAACGAAGTCAGATAAGGAAAAAGCAATGGGTTTACTCTCAGCATCAATAAGAAAACAGTATCTTCTAGCTTACAGAAATGACCTAGAGTTCAAAATGCAACTGATTACTCAGGCGAAAATGGGTCTGTCTTCTTCAGTCAGCGACCTTTTGAATGTGGGTACCGACTTGGATTCTGAAAATCCAGTTGTAAAGCAGCTTGAACAGAGAAAAGAAAAATTGAATCTTTTAGAGAAAAAACTAGATATGCAAATGAACGAATACCAAGAAAAATTAAAAATGATTGAAAAAGAAATGGAATCCTGCGATGCAATGTTTGAAAGTAACTTGAAAACAGCCTTCACTTACGGCGGCGGCGGCGGTAGATAGACAAAATAGTTAATAACGAAAAGCGGATTTTCCTTACAGGAAAATCCGCTTTTCGTTATTTGGGGGGACTTTGTGGCAGACTCGAATTTCGCTTGCATTTATTATTCTTTTTGGGGTATAATTATCTGCGAAGGTGATTTTTCACCATCGGTGGGTTATATAATAATAAAGGTGATAATATGAAAGTAACTTTAGAAAAAGAACAAAATAACATACTTAAATTAAACATTGAAATTCCTGCAAAAGACGCGGCGAGTGAATACAACAAGGCAGCAAAAAAGATTTCAGAACATGTCAATATCGCCGGTTTCAGAAAAGGAAAAGCCCCAAGAAATTTGGTTGAACAACACGTTGGAGCCGAAAGAATTAAGCATGAAGCACTAGAAGGCTTATTACCAAAAGCTTTTCAAAATGCCATTATGGAAAATGAATTAGACGTAATCTCTCAACCTTACGTTGAATCATACGATTTCAACATAGGCGAAGATTTGAAAATTGTTGCAAAAGTAGAACTAAGACCGGAAGTAACTTTGGGCGAATATAAAAATTTAAAAATTGAAGCTGAAGATTACGTCATCCCTGAAGAAGCTTTTGAAAAATCTTTGGATGGCTTATTACAACAGCAAGCAACTTTTGAAATAGTTACGGACAGAGCCACGACAGTAACTGATATTGTTTCTATCAACTTTGATGGTTCTTCTAATGGCGAAAAAATCCAAGGTGGAGCCGCTGAAAATTACTCATTGGATTTAGCCAACTCGAACTTCATTCCAGGATTTGCTGAGCAGTTAATCGGCAAAAAACTTGGTGAAGACTTTGAAATTACCGTTGATTTCCCTGTGGATTACCACGAAGTCAAATTAGCAGGTCAGCCAGCTGTTTTCAAAATCAAAATAAACGAAATCAAAGAAAAGATTTTACCTGAATTAAACGACGAATTTGCTCAAAAATCAGGCCCATTCAAGACGGTTGATGATTTAAAAGCAGACATTCAAAAATATCTCGAAGCTAACAAAGAAAATGAGAACAAGAAAAACGCGAGCAACGCGATTTTTGAAAAAGTTCTTGAGGGCGTTAAAGTTGATGTTCAAGATACAATGGTTGAAAGAGAATCACAGTCATTGCTTCAAGAATACAAACAAAGACTTCAATCTCAAGGCCTTGAGTGGGCAAAAGTAATTGAATCTCAGGGCGAAGAAGCTATTTTAGGAAGCTTGAAAGAAGAAGCCTTGCTTAGAATTAAAAATTCTTTGGTAATCGACAAAATTGCTAAACTCGAAAACATTAAAGTTCTTCCGGCAGATTTGGACAAAAAACTTCAAGAAGTAGAATCTAGCTATCGTATGTCTAGAGCAGATTTATTAAAACAAGTTCAACAAAATCCTGAAATCTTAAATTCATTGTCTCAACAGTCTCTGAATGAGAAAGTAAACCAGTTCTTGGTTGAAAACAACACAGTTGAATTCAAGGCTAAAAAAGAGAAAAAAGCTAAAGCTTCAAAGTAAAAATGTGATATAATATAATTGGATAAAGAAAGGGAAACAAGATGAGTTTTGTACCAGTAGTAATAGAGCAGTCAAGCAAAGGCGAACGTTCTTTTGATATCTTTTCAAGATTATTGAGAGAAAGAATTATATTTTTGGGAACCCCGGTAGATGATATGGTTGCAAACATAATTGTTGCACAACTGTTATTATTGGACAGTGAAAACCCTGAAAAAGACATTATGCTGTATATCAACAGCCCAGGTGGAAGCGTAACTGCTGGACTTGCAATCTATGACACAATGCAGCACATCCGTTCTGACGTAAGCACAATTTGCTTGGGTCAAGCAGCGAGCATGGGAGCTTTCCTTCTTGCAGCCGGTGCTAAAGGTAAAAGAATGGCTCTTCCTCATTCAAGAGTACTTATTCACCAACCATTGGGTGGCGCACAAGGTCAAGCTACCGATATTGAAATTCAGGCCGCTGAAATTATCAGAATTAAAAAATCATTGAACGAGATTTTAGCAACAAACACAGGCCAGTCTCTTAAAAAGATTGAAAAAGATACGGATAGAGATTATATTATGACGCCTACCGAGGCTTTGGAATATGGCATGATTGATAAAGTTGTTTCAAGAGAAATTTTGAAAGAATCTAATTAGGAGATAATGATGTCAAAACAAGATGATAGTAGATTAAAATGTTCATTTTGCGGTAAAACACAGGACCAAGTTAAAAAATTAATTGCTGGACCTGAAGTTTACATATGCGACGAGTGCGTCGAACTTTGTAATGAAATTTTGGACGAAGAATTTTTCGAAAATAAAGACAAAGACGGCAACTCTGAGAAAGATGCTATACCGGAAGAGAAGGCTATTCCTAAGCCGGCTGAGATAAAGGCACACCTGGACGAGCATATTGTTGGCCAAGATGATGCGAAAAAAGTATTGTCTGTTGCCGTTTATAACCACTATAAAAGATTAAAGCACAACAAAACTAGCGGCAAAGAGTCTGGTGTTGAAATTCAAAAATCAAACATCTTACTGGTGGGTCCAACCGGAAGTGGAAAGACTTTACTGGCTCAGACGCTTGCAAAAATGTTGGATGTTCCTTTTGCCGTAGCTGACGCGACGACTTTGACTGAAGCCGGTTACGTGGGTGACGATGTTGAAAACATATTGCTTAGATTATACCAAAACGCCGAATTTGACGCTTCAAAAGCAGAACGCGGAATAATCTATATCGATGAAATCGACAAAATTGCCCGCAAGTCTGAAAACACCTCTATTACCAGAGATGTAAGCGGAGAAGGCGTTCAGCAAGCTTTGTTGAAGATGATTGAAGGTACGGTTGCCAATGTTCCGCCTCAAGGTGGAAGAAAACATCCTCACCAGGAATTCATCCAAATAGACACAAGTCACATCTTGTTTATTGTCGGTGGTGCGTTTGTTGGGTTGGACAAAATGGTTGAAAGACGTACTGATGAAGGTTCTTCTGTTGGATTTGGTTCTAAAGCGGCAACTAAAGTCGAAAAAGAAGCAGTTACTTCTCGTATTTTGAGAAAGTTGCAACCAGAAGATTTGTTGAAATTCGGATTGATTCCGGAATTCATCGGTCGTGTCCCAATTTACGCTGTTCTTGACGCATTGGATGAAAAAACTTTGAAGATGATATTAACAGAGCCTAAAAACGCTGTATTGAAACAGTACAAGTGCTTGTTGGATATGGACGGAGTTGAATTGGAATTTGAACCAGAGGCTGTTGATTTGATTGCTTCTGAGGCTATCAAAAGAAAAACCGGTGCCAGAGCCTTACGTTCAATAGTAGAAGAAATTATGCTTGACGTTATGTACGATGTTCCTTCTATGGAGACCAAAGAAAAAATTGTTATAACTGCTGATGATGTAAAAAATAGAAATAACGGAGAGGTTCTTCAACTTCCTACAAAGTCTAAGATGGTTGAGAAACAAGAAGATATAGCTTAAATATTTTTTATACTGTTATAAAAAAAGCCCCTTCCTTTAAGAAGAGGGCTTTTTTAGTAGTGTCGGTTATTCTACATTACCAGTTATCATTTTCCGAAGATAGTAATTTTTGTTTTGAGCCTGGTAATGAAGGCGTTTGTTGAAAGCCTTGTTGACCGTATGTTTGGTTGCTACCATTTACAAGATCTGTAAGTTTATTGACAATTTCGTTCATTGCCATTGTCTGCGCTAGTAATTCCTCTGCGGAAGCTGCGCTGTCCTCGGCCGTCAGTGCATTGGATTGAATTACCAATTCCATTTGGGTTATTGCTTTAAATATTTGTTCAACTCCGTGCGATTGTTCGTTTGTCGCTTCTGAAATTTCGTCCAATAACTCACTGACTTTTTTTGTTTGTGAGTCAATTCCGGCTATGGATTCGGAGACGTTTTTAGCTATGCTTACACCTTCTTCAGACAAGCCGAGGTTTGCTTCAATCAATTCTGTCGTTTCTTTTGCTGCTTGGGCGCTTCTTTGTGCGAGGTTTCTTACTTCCTCTGCTACTACAGCAAACCCTTTACCCGCATCACCTGCGCGTGCAGCTTCAACAGCAGCATTCAGTGCCAATAAGTTGGTCTGGAAGGCTATACCGTCGATAACTTTGATTATTTTAGAGATTTCTAGACTAGAACTTTTAATTTTGTTCATTGAGCCCATCATTTGTTCCATCTCTATATTGCTTTTATAAGCATATTCTTTTGACTGTCTGGCCAAAATGGCTGCTTGATTTGTGTTTTGATTATTTCTTTGAACCATTGAAGACGTTTCTTCAAGCGTGGCTGATGTTTCTTGTATTGCAGCTGCCTGTTCCACAGTTCCTTCTGCCAACTTTTGGCTTGAATCCTCTAAGTGGCCCGAGGCTTCAGAAACCTGATATGAGCTGCTTTTGAGGTCAATACTTATGTTGTTCATTGATATGACAAGTTTTTTAATAAATGTCTGGTAGATTACTCCTATTATAATTGCAAGTGCCAGTAAGTTTACAAAAAATATTTTCCAGAAAGTGGCAACAACAAGGTTGTCTATTTCGTCTACGTAAACTCCTGTTGCGACAACCCACTGCCATTCCGGATAGCTTTTGGCTGTTGAAATTTTCGGGTATTGTTTTTTTGTCGTGTCGCCTGGTTTCGTCCACACGTAGCTTATGTAACCTTTGTCTCCTTTTCTTGCCATATCTGACAGTTCAAGGAAGAATTTTTTGCCGTTAACGTCTTGGACATTTCTGAGGTCTACGCCACGGGCTTTTGTGGGGTGTTCCAAAAATTTATTGTTATAATCGTTCACCCAAACGTAGTTGAATCCTTGATATCTAAATTTATTCAAGTCTTTTAAAGCAAGTTCTTTTGCTACGCTGACGGTAAATTCCCCTTTGCCTGCTCTTGTTTTGTAGCCATCGATTACGTTGTATGCAATTTCAGTGATTTCATCGATTTTGTGTTCTGCGGCTACAATCAAGCTCTTTTTTATTTCAATTACCGCAAGCGATATTGAGGTAAAAAACATAAGAAGCCCAACAATGATAGCCAACCCGATAATTTTTTTACTTAATCCATACTTTTGACCTTCCATTTTATTCCTATTCCGACCAACACAATACGTGTTCGTCTATTACTCTTCTAAAACCATTTACACCTATAATTTTGCTCTCAAAATACTAATTTGAGTCATCGATTCATTCAGCTTACAATATAATATACTATTTTCTTAAAAAAGTAAAGTAGGACTGAATTTTACACGTTTCCGGTTGAGCTGTTTCGGTCGTCTTCCAATTGCTTGAGATCTACGGGTTCGCCTTCTTCTGCATAGGTGATTACTGTAGGAATATCGAGTTCTACGTTCACGTCGGCATCAACCATTTCGATTTCGCTTTTTGGGTAATCTTTTCTTTTCCCGTCTTCCATTTTAACAGAAACGCTGTCGGCTAGGAATTTTATTGAGAAAACTTTTCCTAAACCGTCTGGCGTCATAACAGAAGATCCCACGGGTGGCATCTCTTTAGCGGCCGCGATGTAGTTTGAATATTCATAGCTTAGGCAGCAAAGCAATCTTCCACAGGTTCCTGATATTTTTCCGGGAGCAATTGGCATACCTTGGTCTCTTGCCAATTTGACGTTAATTGTTTCAAATTTTCTCAAGAAAGAACAGCAGCAAAATGGCCTTCCGCAGATGCCGTTTCCTTCTATGATTGATGTTTCATCTCTAACGCCGATGTGTCTTAAGTCGATTCTTATTCTTTTGAATGTTTGTGTTAAATCCTTCAAAAGCTCTCTGAAATCTACGCGTTCTGAGGCTGTATAATAGAAAGTTATTTTTTTTCTGTCAAAAGTTAATCTGCACTGAACTAGATTCATACCCAGTCTGTGTTTTTTGATAAATTCTTGGCACTTGAAATACGACTCGACTTCTTCTTTTTTTATTTCGTCAAGAGTCTGCAAATCTCGCTGCGACAATGTTCTTATGACAGTTAAAACTTCTGGTTTTGCTTTTTCCCATCTATCTGAAATTTCAGAATTAACCGTAAAAACTTTTAGGGCTTCTTCACCTTTTTCAGTTCGGACCAAAACCATTTGGCCATGTTCAATGGCTAGTGATTCCGGTACGTTCAGCGGGTGAAAAGTGTTTTTAACTAGTCTTACTGCGTATTTCATGTTTTCCTTTAATTGTCTCTTGATTATATTATACTATAAATAAGATTCTTCTTCTTTAAGTTCTCTGTTCATCAGCTTGTCAAGCAAGTCTTGCGGTGTTATGTCTGTGTATACTGCTTCAAAAATTGCACTCGAGACGGGGACTTCTATTCCCAAGTTTTTGGCCAATTCGCAGACCGCTTTTGAAGTTTTGACCCCTTCTGCTACCGAGCCCAACTCGTTTAAGATGTCGTCGATTTTTTTACCTTTACCTAGTAATGAACCTACAGTGTAGTTTCTGGACATCGGACTAGAGCAAGTTGCGATTAAATCGCCCATCCCTGAAAGCCCGTATAGGGTTGAAGGGTGTGCTCCCAGTTTTACGCTTACTCTAACTATTTCAGCCATCCCGCGGGTCAAAAGTGCGCCCGCACAATTGTCACCTAGGCCCATAGCGTGAGCGAAACCAGAGGCTATAGCGATGACGTTTTTCAAGCTTCCGCCGAGTTCAACGCCGATTACGTCTTTGTTTGTATACAGTCTGAATTTGCTTTGGACTGAACATGCTTGTTGTACTTTTTTTGCGATTTCCATATCGTCTGAAGCGACTGATGCTGCGGTCGGTTTGCCCATCAACACTTCTCTTGCGAGAGTCGGCCCAGAAAGAATCGCGAATTTTTGGTTCGGCAAAACGTCTTTTATTACTTCGGACATTCTCATCAACGATGGCAACTCTATCCCTTTTGATGCGTTTACTAATATTTGATCGTCTTTAATTCCTACCGCTTTTAAGGCTTCGCAGACGTGTCTTGTCCCCGAAGTGGCTACTACCAATAAAATTATATCAGCACCTTTTATCGCCGCAGTTAAGTCGGAAGATATTTCTACTTTGTCAGAAAGCTGTATTTCTAAAGGCTTGAATACCCGTTTTTGTTCTTTTAATTCAAAAGGCAAATCCTGATCTCTTCCCCAAACACAAATTTCTTCGAAATTATCCGTCAATAATTTCGCTAGAGTTAAACCCCAACATCCTGCTCCCAGTACTGTTAATTTCATATTGTCTCCTTATGCTGGTGCATAAATGCACCCTACATTCTCAATTTGCTACCTATGATTATACCAAGAAGGTCGGCATTTGTAAAATATTACAAATTGTAAATATGGGTTAGGGTGTCTAAACCCCTGTCATAATGCCAAATAGAGCAGAATATAATAAAACAGGACTAGCAAAAAATGTTTTGACGGGTTTTTAAAAATTTGAAGAGTACAATTTTAAAAAATATAAAAGGAGTCGAATTGTGAAATTAGGAATTACACCAGTTTTAAATGAAGCCTGCACGAATAAAGTAAAAATTATTGCTGTGCCTAGACTTAGAGTCGCCAGCCAAAAAGTCAGAACGTTTTTGATTGCATCAGATATTGATGGGACTTGGAAGAGTGCTGATAAAACACAGGCTAGAGATGCCTCTGTTCTTGATAACTTAATGAAACAATTAATAGAAAAATGCAAAAAAGCAGGAATTAATATATTTTATGGACAGGTAACAGCAAGACCTCCAGTAAGAGTTATGCAGGAAAATATTATTTCCCCTAATTTTACACTTACGTATAATGGAGGTGTAATTCATGAAAATGGGCCGCACCCTATAAACAAAATATTAGGCAGCTGGGAAAAAATACATAAACAGACTAAGTTTAATGCAGATAATATTATAGAGCTGTCAAAAAATATAGCTAACGCTCCAAAATATCAAGGCCTAAAAATAGAAACAGTGGGGCAAGTTGTCAAAAACCCAGCGGCAGATGGTTGTAAATTTATATCATCTATCTGCGTACATAATGATAGTATTACTCTTGATGCTTCAAAGGGTGAAACCAGCGAAATATTTGACAAAGCAAAATATAAAACCCCTTCACAGATAAAAGATTTTATGGCTGATTTAGAAACACAGCTGAAAGCACAGGGGGTTAAATACAAGATATCTCCAGCATATCTTTTTGCAGGCAAACCTATTGTGATGTTTGACATTGCAGCTCCAAATGCAAATAAAGGAGATGCAATAAATTATTTGACTAAAAAAGTTAAGACTCAAAACATCATAGTAGCAGGCGATGTTGGCAACGATATTGCTATGATGCCTGATGATGGACGAAATGTTATTGCAGTTGGAAATGACCTTCAATTAAAAGATTATGTTTCTAAATTAACAAAATCCAAAGTGGTCATTGCTGATGATCCTAACGCATCTTGCTCGGTTAATCTTTTTGACGGAATTGTGAAAGTGTTAAAATCAAAAACAGATCAATTGTACAAAAAAGGGCAAATTGAAATTAAGCCGGATTTTGATAATTTTGAGTTTGAACCAATAACTAACACCGCAGCAGCTAAGGTAGCTGATTATTATGGCGATATACTTATGCCAAACAATTCTCCATCATTTAACAAAACAGTAAGAAACTTCAAATAAGTAAGGTGGGCATACTTGCCCACAAAGCAAAAAGTTTTTACGCATACCAAGTTTCAATCAATATACGTCGCCCTGAATTTATTTCAGGGTCGCAAAAGCGAACGACTGTGCGATGCTGAAACAAGTTCAGCAAGACGTTTGAATCATTGTTTGATTTGCGCACCTTGCTAAGTCTTCCTAAAAGATACTTACGGTCTAAACTCGCTAGAATTTATTCCCACAAGAACTTTTCTCAATACGCCGTTGTGGTGCTTGAGTTCTACTCTTGCTTTCGGTACGTCTAGGTTAAGTTTCAATGCGACAATCGCCACTTTGACTTCCCAGCTGCTTTTCATCAATGTAGCAAGTGCTTCTGCGTGAGAAACTTCTGCGATTTGAGAGACGATTTTAATCGCACGGTCTTTTAATTTTTCGTTGGTGGCCTTTAAATCAATCATGAAATTCTCGTAAGTCTTGCCGATTTTTATCATCGCGCCTGTTGAAAGCATATTCAAAACCATTTTTTGAGCTGTTCCCGCTTTTAATCTGCTTGATCCAGCGATAACTTCAGGGCCGACTTCAGGGCAAATTACAATCCCGGCTTCTTCTGCGATTACGCCTTTTGCGTTGCAGGTAATCCCGACGGTTTTTGCTCCGGCTTCTTCTGCTTGTTTAAGCACGCCCAATAGGTATTTCGGGTTTCCGCTTGCAGAAATCACAACCGCAACGTCTTCTGAAGTCAAAACTTGTGCGTCTTTAACTCCGGCTTCAAAATCATCTTCCGCTCCTTCGGCTGCGTGTCTGAACGCGTTGTCTCCGCCTGCCATAATTCCTTGAACCATAGTTTCTTCGACACTGAAAGTAGGAGAGCATTCTGATGCGTCTAAAATCCCTAGTCTTCCTGATGTTCCGGCTCCAAAATAGAATAATTTTCCGCCTTTTAAAAATTGTTTTGATATTAAATCAACTGCCGAAGCTATGTTTTCTAATTCTTCTTCGACTGCAAGAGCGACAATTTTGTCCTCGTCGTTCATTTTTTTAACCATCTCTAGTGTAGAGATTATGTCGATATCTTTTGTGTTTTCGTTTCTAAATTCTGTTATTACTTCTGACATTTTTTCCTTATCTATGTTGGTGGGTTAGGGAACCCACCCTACGTTGCTATCTACTATTACGTCATTGCGAGACTTAGACTTACGGTTTAAAAATAATTTTCCACCGAAGCAATCTCCTCCGAGTCTTACTGTCGTTGGGTTCGCAAACCCAACCTATACTTTAGCCCACTAAACTAATTTAATTAAATTAGCCATTTCTATTGCGGATTTAGCGGCGTCAGAGCCTTTGTTTCCAGCTTTTGTGCCGGCTCTTTCGATTGCCTGTTCAAGGTTGTCTGTTGTAAGCACGCCAAAGATAACAGGAACACCTGTTTGAAGGCTAACACTTGCAATCCCTTTTGAAACTTCAGCACTAACATAATCAAAATGCGGAGTTGAACCTTTAATTACTGCTCCAAGAGTTATAATCGCGTTGTATTTTCCTGATTGAGCCACTTTTTGAGCCAAGAGAGGGATTTCAAAAGCACCGGGTGACCAAACAACAGTTATATTGTCTTTTGCAACGCCGTGTCTTGTTAATTCATCGATGGCTCCAGATAAAAGTTTTGAACCGATAAATTCGTTAAATCTTGAAATTATTATACAAAATTTCTCGTCTTGTGTAGTTAATAGACCTTCAATAGTTTTTACCATATTTTTCTCCGTTCATTTTAGATAAACAGATTTTACTACACACCCGATGTTTTTACAATAGAGGCGAGAACACCTTATAGAAAATATACATTGACGACAGTATCAAAAGTACTCCGCTCAATTTTAACAGTATCTCTGAAATGTAGGCAAAATGTTTGAAACCCTTGAGACTAGAGGTGAAAACACCAGCTATTATCAATATCAGACCTTGACCCAGAGAGAACAAGAATAGCATCAAGATTGCGAGCATCATATTTGTCGACAGGGATGCGAAAGCCATTATTCCTGCCAAAATTGGCGTAGAACAAGGTGTTCCGGCTATGGCGAAAATAGCACCTATTAATATCGGATAAAGAAACATACTTTGACCAGAGTTTTGCGGAATCTGCTTGATTAGCACTGGAAGGTTGAAATCAAGCGCCCCCAGTATGTTTAGCCCCATTACCATCAATAGTGAGGACAGGACCAAAATAAAGTAGCCCGGTGCAAACGAAACAAAGACTTTTCCAGTAAATGCGCAAATAACACCGATAGTTGCAAATACGAGCGAAGAGCCCAGTACGAAAAAAAACATTTGCAGTAGTGTTTTGGCTGGCTTCTCTTTTGAGTATCCGCCGATGTAGCCGATGATAATCGGTAGCATTGCCAACGAGCATGGCGAGACTGAGGCCAATAAACCACCTAGGAATGAAACTGCCAACAATATAAGCTGTAAATGTCCTGTGCCAGAGGCACTTTGTGAAAAAAGTTCTAAATAATTATTCATTTGATTAACGCCTTCATTTTTTGTTCTAATGCTTCTTTTTCCATATAACCTTCGGTTTTATAGAGCTTTTTACCCTTAGCTGTTATAAAAACAAGTGTTGGAACCAGTGTTACGTTGTATTTTTGAACTTGTGTTTTTGTGTATTCAGTTTCGGCCTGAACAGGGATTTCAATCAAAATAATTTTGTCGCTGTATTTAGGGTAGACCTGCTTAAATACGCCGTCAAGTTTTTTGCAGTCTAGACACATCAATGATGTGAATTTCATGATTTGTGGCTTGTTCCCTTGAGGAGACTTGATTGCGAGACTCGCATCGGGTTTTGATAACGCCAAGTATGCTAAAAGCGGAACGAGAAAAATGAGTGTAATAATCGAAAAGTTTTTCATAAGTTGACCTCCTATTAATTTATAGAATACACCAAAAACAAAATTGAGATAACTCCATATGGCTACTATTTTAGTTGCCCAGCCCGGCTAGATTTGCGGATTGCGAGCGGAGGGCGAAACGGCTTGCTGAAGAGCAAGGCGTTGCAGACCCGTTCATCGCGAGCAACCAAGCGGCGGATTGCGAGCGGAGGGCGAAACGGCTTGCTGAGGAGCGAGGCGTTGCAGACCCGTTCATCGCGAGCAACCAAGCGACGGATTGCGAGCGGAGGGCGAAACTGCTTGCTGAGGAGCGAGGCGTTGCAGACCCGTTCATCGCGAGCAACCAAGCGACGGATTGCGAGCGGAGGGCGAAACTGCTTGCTGAAGAGCAAGGCGTTGCAGACCCGTTCATCGCGAGCAACCAAGCGACGGATTGCGAGCGGAGGGTTTGCCTTAAACCAACTCGGGTAACTCTTTCAGCGGGTAGAACACTGAAGAAGCTGTTTTGAAATGTTCTGGATTCGCGCTGACGAAAAATTTCTCATATCCTAGTTTACCTTCTTGGTTGAGCATGTTATTTTTCTTTAAATCGTCTTTGATGAATTCTGCAAAATATTTTGACGGATCTATAAATAACTCTGACGGTGAAAATTTTGATAAAACATCCAGTAAATACGGGTAGTGGGTGCAGCCCAATACAATCTTGTCGGGCGCGTTTTCGAGCATCTTTTTTAAATCCCGCTCAATCAAAGCGGCGTTTTCAGGTTTATTTTGGGTTTTTTCTTCTACTATTTTGACCCAATCTGGACATGCCATTTCAAAGACTTCCAAATTCGGTTTGTGTTTTTTTAATTCTTTAGAGTAGGCGTGGGTTTCGATGGTCATCTTTGTTGCGAATACCCCTATTTTTTCAGTATCCATGTCCGCTATAATTTTCGCACAGGACTGGATGATTGGATAAATCTTAAAGCTGTAATTGTCTTTTAATGTTTCATAAGCGGCGGCTGACGTGGTGTTGCAGGCCATAACAACAGCTTTTACGCCCTTTACTTCAAAGAATTTAAAAATTGTATCGGCAAATTCAATCAGCTGTTCTTTTGTTTTTTCGCCGTAGGGGATGTTTTTCAGGTCGCCAAAATACATGTAGTTTTCGTTCGGTAAAATTGCTTTCACCTTTTCAAAGACGGTCAAACCGCCCACGCCCGAGTCAAAAAATCCTATTGGCTGTGATTTTGATTGTTCGTTCATTATATCTTCTTCATGTTTGGTGCATAAATGCACCCTACTCTCACGTCATCCTGACACAAAAATTATACCAAGAACAAAAAATCCGCACAATGTAAAGGATGTAAAATTCTGCATCCGCCTAATTGTGCAATATTTTAGATTGTCTTGCCGTTATGCCCAATCTGCTTTGTAGAATTATCAAAAATGAAAGAGATTGCTTGACATGTAAAGCAACTAGGGCTTATTTTTTACACAAATAATTCATAATGCCGTCGGCTATGGATTGTGCGGTTTGCTGCTTGCGTTTTTCGCTCACAAGTTCGGCTCTCTCTTTATTATTTGAAATAAACCCGATTTCAACCAAAATTGCTGGTGTGGTCGTATGATTTATGACGTAAAACTTTGATTTAAAAAGCCCGCGGTCGGCAGTTTTAATACAACTTGCCATTGAGGTGTGGACTGTTTGAGCCAGCTGAAGACTCTCTTGGTGGTAATAGTGGGTTTCAATCCCAATAGGTTCAGTTCGCACACTGGAA